>Ga0099823_1001857_pt1 | contig 18302 bp, 9 predicted proteins | sample CowpearedBW_FD_76831 | JGI IMG/M metagenome (GOLD analysis project Ga0099823, IMG submission 76831) | Root nodule microbial communities of legume samples collected from California, USA - Cow pea red BW | ecosystem: Host-associated > Plants > Roots > Nodule | place: USA: California | collected...
AAAAAAAAAAAAAAAAAAAAGATACTGATAGGAGTCGCAATGTGTATAAATGAGATTTGGTGGATGAAAGAGTGGTTAACATGTTTCTATTTCTATTTGGAAAGCACATCCAATGAAGTTTTAATGGTGGAGAATGATTGCACAAACAGAAGTCTAGAACGTTGAAGGTGACAGTAACAACCTCAAATAAGGGGTTTTAGGGTAAGAGAATTAACATCTAAATTTATAAAGTATCACCAAATTTATATATAATTGAATAATTTATTCATGATGTATTACACATCTTTGGCCAGAAAATCTTAGCTCTCCACATCAGAATTCACCAAGCTCCTCACAAAAAGCAGAATTTGTGAACTTAAGTAAAGTCGGTAAACAGAAGTAGAAGTAGTATTAGAAGGGGAAGCTTTGATCAGGGATTATGTTCCACTTTGATGCTCAAAAGAATCCAGTTTTCAGTACTAAATACAATATGTAAGAAACGATGAAATCGCCCCTTTAGCCAAAAATTAAAAAAATAAAATACAATGCCCTTCCTTTCTTTCTCACAATCAATCTGGCCAAAGGAAAGGTTGTTGTTGATCTGTGAACTGACAAAAATATAAATACCAATTGCCAGTTACAGTGCTTCAGTTCATCTGTTGAGAACACATAAGAACGTTGGATTCAAGAATCAGGGGCCACGGGTTGGAGCAAAACAGAAGCACCCTGAGTTCTGATCTTCTGGTATCATTCCACCACCTTTGCTGGTATCAAGTGCTTCCAGCATTCTCACCACCTCGTCCATTTCCGGGCGCTTGTTCGGATTCGCATCCCAACATCTCCGCATGATGTTTGATAAGGCACTTGGACAACACCTAGGAATGTCTGGTCGTAAATTCTGTGCAAGAATGCAAGCAATGTGAAATCCATATTTGTACCATGGCATACATTACATCAAGAGTGTTGAAATAAATCATAGTTTTTCGTGTTAGCTTACTTGGCGAACAACTGCAGATGACACATCAGCAAAGCTTAGATCTGGATAAGGCATATCACAGCAGTAAATTTCCCACAAGCAAATGCCAAAGCTATAGACATCGCATCTCCTGTTGTAAGGCTTCCCATCCAGAACCTGCATTTAGTGTAATCCTATGATTAAAGCTAATAACCGAAGTGATTCTGTTTGACAGACAACCTTGGATATATGGCACCTCACATGATGAGGTTGCAATTATCCTCATTGTATCACAGAAGAGAAACAGTGCCATGCAAGTAACTTGTATATGTATTTGAAATTGAAATCATGGTAGAAATGGCTAATACAACAGAGGTAATCCCGTTAAAACACCTACCTCTGGGGCCATGTATCCAAGAGTTCCAGTTTCACCTGTCATGTCACTTGGATTCATAGCTTCAACACGAGCAACTCCAAAATCAGCTATTTTCAGATTACGACTAGGGCTTAGTAACATATTCTCTGATTTAACATCTCGGTGAACAATTTTCTTCGAGTGTAAATAATGAAGACTGCATTTTTGGGAAAACAGTGAATTTGTTTTAGTAAAATATAAGTTTTGTTACTGTAGAGATGATCAAGTAGGACATACCCTCTTGCAAGATCCAAAGCCAGCTGAACCACAACCTTGTAAGCCAGTTTCTTCTTCCTATTCTTGATCAAGTATTGCTTAAGTGTCCCACCTGCGATAAACTCAACAATGACACAGCATGCCCTAGAAGGAAGGGTCTCTTCCTCTCCATTCGAATTTTTTGAGGGAATCTTAAGATTTGAAGTGCCCATCGAAGCTCCAACAAACTGTTGCACAGATGAACACAACACAATTACTAATCTGAAAATCTATATACCAAAACAAAATTGCTTGCAGAGATATGGATTTAATCGGTATCTCCTCCTAAACAGGTCACAATAACAGAAATCTAAGCATGCTGAAGACAGCAGAACAAAGTAAAAAAAAATGTCATTAATTTCTTCAACTTTGTCAAGTATCAAGAAGTCCACACTAATTTCAATAAATAAAATTGAATGGTATGAGTTCTTACTTTTGTCACATTAGGATGGTCAAGTTTGTGCCAGACAGCAACCTCCTGTCTAAAAGATGCACGTAAAGCAGCAGCTTCAGCAGGGGTAGCTACACCATCCTCACCCCAGTCCAATACTTTCACTGTAAATATTCAGGATGACAATCCAGTAGTTATAGAAATGATCTCTCATCTTCCCCACTCTTACAGACCCAAAAGGATAGTACACTTGGTGTACCAATATATTCCCCATACCATAAATTTATTATACACATTCATCAAAATATAATTTGGAAAAGTTTGGAAATGAAGAGTAAATCTTTCAAACACCATGTCAGCACTAACTTCATTGCTAAAAAAACTGGATATGTCACTAGACCAGCATCTAACAGCATGGAGAAAAAAATTGTCTCTCATTGGTTATTTTCATTCAACACTGCTGAAGCCATGTTCTCTTCCTCACATCATGATCAAACCCAGACAGAGATTTGAACAATCATACCATATTGCAATGACTAAGATTGATTTAAGAAAAAAGCTAGAAAGAATGCAGTCTATGCAGAACGATTAAGCATCTAAACAGAAAACTGAATGACACATTCAATCTGTTTTCCCTCACTTTTCATGAACAAGAACAAAATCATCCAGAATAAAAGTGCGGAGCAGAAGATATGATATAAAATAAATACCAGCAACGTCTTGAGAATCATAGGTGCCCCTGTACACAGTACCATACGCTCCCTGAGCCACAACATATCGTAGATCCAATTTGGCCAAATCAACCTCCCACTCCTCTTTGGGCCGTTTTGTCTCAGCGTTCCTTGACCAAACCCTGCTCAAGTGCTTTTCCAGCTGCGCATCCAAACTCTTCAGATCAATCTTATCAGCTCTGAATATCATATCCTTACTGCTTATGTTTCCAGAACCCTTCATCTTTGAATTCAGAGCCCCTTCTGCTTCAAATTCCCTCTTTGGTGTCTTAACAACAGCATCTCTTTCTGAATCCATCTTCACCACTCACCACTTCAAATTCCAAAACCAATATGTACAACCCCACGATGTTAAAATAATTCATAAAAAAATCGCTGCCATGAAATTTCAACAAACCCAAAAAAATTTATGTGTAACAAAAATTAAAATTGATAGGAGCAAGAAGCACCCTCAAAAGGAGTGTGCCTTCCTCTGTATATTATTATATCATGGCTAGAAAATTGACTTCTCTTTATTCAAAGCCGGGATTTTCTCTTGCCAAACAATTGTTTTATTGACTAGTTCCCTTGAGAAAATAGTACCAGAATAAAGAAAATAATAGCTATCAGAAAACGACCCAATTCGCACTATTCGACGACTAAGACCAATGAACCAGAAAAATAGAAAAAATAAAATTAATTATTTTGTGTAGAAAAATTAAAAACAAAAAAAGAGGTATCTACCAAAGCACAAACCTTGACAGCAGCAACCAAGAAACGAGCGGCCAGCTGAAGCATCAAACGAACCAAAGAGAAATCAGATTAAGAATTACGCTAAATGTGAGAATAGGCACAGACGAAAAAATTGACCATTTTTCTATGGCCCCAAAAAATAACACACAAAAAAAATGTCGCGTGGATACCTTTTTAGCTTTTGTAAGAATCAAAGGCTTTTGGCTTTTGATGCAATGAGCATTGCGGAGGTTGTCATCACCAACTCTGAGATGCCAACAGGAACCCGATCCCAACAATCCATCGCTCAAACTTTGTTAGAGGAGCGATTTTGAAGGGTAAATCCACAGAAAAAAGCAAAACAAATCGGCAAATAAACAACCCAAAAAATCAAAGTTAAAAAATTAAAAATAAAAACAACGGTGAGCCTCCCAGAAAGATGCGCGGGTGTTCCCTAAAATGTGGTGGAAGAGACAGAGACAGAGAGAATGTTTGAAAATAGGTTAAACAATGAAAGGCAACAAATAACCATAATATTATATCATATCATATCTTAGCTTTACCTTGTTCGTGTGTTGTTGTGTCGTGAATTTTACGTATAAGATGAATGTATATATGTATATAAGATCTCTCTAATAGTATTATAAAATATAAGAAACGTACGGCTCTTGTTTGTGTTGTGAGTTGACAGTTTGTGATTCTGATTATTCAGTTAGAAGGACACAGAGACAGACACATTGATTCCTAATCCTAGATCTGTTAGTTGTTTGTCGTTGCATTTTGTTCTCATAAATCTGCTGCTTCAACAACTACTAAACTAAGCCAAATTAAGGTACATTTCTTTTATAAGTATCAGAAGTATATGAGATTAAGAAAAATTTAAATATCAGACTTTTTATTCAAATTGTACCACAAGATCATAAAATAATAAATATAATTTGGTGAACCATGTAAAAAATCTGTAAACACTGCAAATTTGACCGTAAAACAAAAAGAAAAATCAAATTTATATAATAAACTTTATATTATTGAGTGCTACTTTGTAACCCTAAACCTAATTTTATAATATTGAAAATAGGAACGTTGGAATATACACTAATAATAAGAATACAAAATAAAATGCATTAACTTTATTTATTATTTATTTAATGAATTGCGTCGGCATTTATTAGAAAGACGTGTTTCGATGCACAATTTATAAACCTTATCCTTTCTAGAATAATAGTTGTTTAATCTTGGACCGTGTTTATTATGAAAACATTAACTATTTTGTTGACTAAAATATTATTCAATGTAATATATTGAAAATGTTAATGTTTCAATGTACTTAAATAATAGTATAAATGATTTTATTTTACTTTTTACAAATGTTAGATATTGGGGGAATGTATAAAGACAATGAATTTTAATAATGTTATTACTGAGTCTTTGAATTTGTGTATCAATTTATTAGCCATTGTATATTCATTCATTATATTTAAGAATATTTTGATTTTTAAAATTAAAAAATATCAGAGAATTAAAATAAAAAAGGCTATGAATTTATATTTATTATTTCATTGATATTTGTACTTATTTATAGTGTACAAATTTGAAATTATTTAAAATTATTATTACTTAATTATCAGTAATAGTGTTGCAATGAATTGTACGTGTTGCATAAAAAAATATGTAAAATAATTTATTATGTTAATGAATTATATATAGAAGATTATATTATAATCATGTTGAAATTGTTCGTTATAAAATATTTTGTGTTTATATTTTTGTGTCGAAAAAAATAAAGACAATTTTGAACATTTTTTGTTTACTTTCTTAAATGTTAAATTATATTAAGTAATGTTACATGTACCGGACAGATAATGTTTCTACTTCACATTTAACAAGGTGATTTATTTTTATTATTAGAAATCAGTGAGACAAATTTAATAATATCATTAATGACTGTTTGAATATTGCATTAATGTTTCTTTTTAAACATTATATTTTTAACTATTTATTTTATTTATTTACCATTTACAAATTTTAATGAAATTACAATTATTTTTTATCAACTATATACTCTTTTATTTATTTATATATATATATATATATATATATATATATTGTGTTAGTTAAAAGAATTTAACAATTTTGATTTTATCAGTAAAGTTTATTGTTTTTTTTTTCATCTTATAGAAAACACCATAATGTTACGTTTCATTTTGTGAAGGAGAAATTTTTTTATTAAATTTAAATTGAATATATTTTGAGGTTAAGTACAATTAATATTCTTATTTTGATATTGAAAATTCACTGCAAACTTAATTCTTCGGACGTAAACTTACAAAATTTTAAAAGTTATATTATATATTTACATTCTAAAATATTATGGGTGTTGTATATAAAATGTAACCAAAAGTAAATATAAGTAATTGGTATGAACGAAATTGAGGATATATGTTATTATAGACTCATGTTTTAAGTTTATTTATGTGTAACTCCTAGGATTAACTTTGTGTGTATTATATAACACACTTCTTATCACATTTTCTAGATAATCAAAAATATATAACTCATTCTTTGTATATTTTTTTTATTTCTATACGAAAGTTATCTCATCTTTTAAGTTTTGTTCTGTTTCGATATAAATAGTAAAATCTTGTGAAGAAAAAAAGTTAAGAAATAAAAAAAAAATGAACTGATGTCTCCTTTCTTCAATATTGAATGTGTATATGTTTTTTTCTTACAAACTTTTTCGTTTCGTGAAAATATTTAAGAGATAAAAAGAAGAAGAAAGTTTCCTCGTTAAAAAGATTTTGTACTCGATGTGAAAAAAGAAATTATGTAAACAAAAAATCATACTTTATACCCATTGTATGCAAGAACTCATCAAATCAAACAACGATGCTTGTGATAACTACTTACTTACACAAGACAAGCATTACATCATTACTAAATGTTACAAGTCAAAATTATTTTATACGTGTTTATGAAAAATAATACTCTATACACAATTGTAAATCAATTTGTGAAGATGTTAATTTTTTATTCATAAATTAATTTGAACTAATTAACAAATATTTTTTATTTCTTTTCTTTAAAAATCAAAAGAGACTGACTTATCCATAAGACATCATTTGTATAGCAAACTTACATAGTCAATAATGAACAAACTAAATTGTTGAGATATATGAATTACAATCATTAAATGTTAAGAAGAATCACGTTGAAAATGTGAAAACCAAACACACTATTAGTTCGTTCCTTTCACTTGTTCTCTCTCACATATTCTTCAATCATAAGTTTTAAGATTCGATTCTGATGTATTTTGAAGTTTTTCTTTGTTTTTTATAGTTAGTTAATGTTATTTCAAAGTTCGTAACAGATTGTTATATCTGTTTATAATATATTTATTGAATTATATTTTTTTAATAGTGTAATATCTGACCTAATATATTATTTGACTTACTTTAGTTCCATAAATTAAACTGTCACCTGCAACATAAATTTCAGAATCTTTTATGTGACACCAGGTCAAAGTCAACCGTGGCATGCTTTGATGCGTTAATTTAAAAAGTCAACGAGGTTTAATTGTAACACATGATATGGGTTATTAAATTAAAGATAAAGTACAGAGGAGAATTGAGTAAATAATTGGAGACAAAATATAAAAATGTCAATACCCGATATTGAATGGGATATTACATTATAATAATCTATTTGTATTATGTCAACGAAACCCTAATTCCAATTGCCCAAACTTGGTTTTCTCCAACAGATATGGGTTATGGCGTCACTTCACCATTCTCATTCTTCACGCGTGTCAAATCATTATTTTTCTTTTTCTATTTCTTTTTACCCTAAAAAAATTATTTCATTCGTCCTGTACACGAAAAATTAAATATATTTTTATTCTTTAACTTTTTGTGAATTTTAAAATTAATTAATTTTGAAATTTTAAATTAATTTAGTCATTTATCCTTCGAATTATATGAATTTAATTTTTTTAGTGAAATTTTGTTAGATTTATTTAATATTTCAAATGTGTTTCATAATAATATTTGATTTAATATTAAAGCAAAATTTGATTAAACAATTTCAATATAATTCTGAAATGCATACAAAATATTAAATAAATTTAATAAAATTTGATTAAAAGAACTAAATACATGTAATTCAAAAAATAAAAGATTAAATTGGTCTAAAATTTCAAAATAAACTAATTCTAAAATTCACAAAAACATATTTAATTCTTACATAAAAAAGGGGCTAAATTAAAGAGGAGACAATTAATTTAATGTTTGTTTATGATCATTGAGATAAAACTTTACATGTTTGTACATTTTTTATATACAAATAAAATGCAAGTAAAGAAAAAAAAAATCTTTAAAAATGAGAGTTAGAAATTTATGGAAACTTGCAACAGAATGCGTATTCCAAAGTTTGAATCTGGAAAACTATTGATGATTGGAGAATGGTACAAGGAAAGAACAATAGCCAAGAAAAGTCTAAGAACAATATTTACATCAGGAAGTGCTTTTCAGAATCTGAGAGAGTAGACAACACGACAACCCATTATATTCTTCACATAAAATTTCATAACAATAAAGGACTATACTTAGGAATATTATTATATACCCAAATAAAAGAACAAATATTATTGGTTTATTCGATTTTCCATCTAGAATCAAGTGTACCCTCTTATCCTCATCTCAATAACCACGTTTTCTCACTTTTTTTTCTCTAACATTGGTTTTATTTTTGGGCTCAAAATTGTCTCAAACGTGGTGTTTTTAGTAAGGAGATAGTTTTAGGCCCATGTTGAGTAAAACTAAAAGTAGCAACGTGACATTCACAAAAAGAAAATACTATTTTAATAAAGAAACAATTCTTTAGTTAAGACTGTATAAACATTCTTTATCATTAAAAACAAAATATTTTAATCAAGTATAGTTACAATTACAACTTTCAAGAAATCATGAAGAGTTTGACCGATTCAACTTATACGACCACTTTGTATATATTTAGTCAAATTATATTTATATATATATACCTAAACGTTAACGGTTACGGCGACAAAATAGCGGTTTGGATTTTGCTGTGTTGTGCATGCGGTCACAAACACTGTCCTATAATACCCCGCCACGTGGCCTTGTGGTTGTTTCTGATGCCTTTTCTGCATGTTACTCATAATAATATAAATCGGTTCATTCCCACGTAGGAGAATTAATATATCTATTTCTTTTTGTTTTCATTCCATCAGAAGAAAAAATGGCTTTCAGGATAGCGGTAAATCGATGTCTTTTCCCTCTTTTAACACATCTTTCGGCTAACCCTATTATTCTTGAAGGCAAAAACATGCAAAAACGATACACGATTTATGATTTTGTTTTATTAATTCATGAGAAAAGCAAGTATGGTGTTACATACATATATAACTGGTATGATATTGATCACATGCAGAAAAATTTTCGATTGACGTTGATTGAACTGGGAAGTGGAAGGCGAGCATTTACGAGTCCCACCACTCCGAAAATGAAGCCGGTGTCCCGAGTGATGGACGGTGATGGTAACTCGAGATCTGGGTATGTGTTCGTGTAGAAAAAAAAAATATGTGAATATAAATACGCACTTTTTCGTGTTTGTGTAGAGCAAAAGAATGTGTGAATATAAATATGCAGTTTTTGATATGATATGAATGTGTTTTGTGATGGATGATAGGATGAGCGTGAAGGCAGAGCTTGCACCCGTGTATATCGTGGGCGGATTTGTGTGTGTGGCTTTGGTGATTGGAACACACACTGCGTTTCAACAATTGGTGCGGTCTCCACAAGTTCACGTCAACAAGAAAAGAAGAGAAACGCTGCCGGAGGTGTCTGATCCTGATCGCACCGTCAACTCCGCCGGAAAATTCATCGACGGTTCGTTCTTAAGAAAAGTGGGTCAGATTCAGGAAAACAGGGCCACACTCAACGATCCTGTGCACCCTAATCCATTCACCCGGTAAATCTAATTTAAATATCTGATTTGTTGTTACGTGTTTTCATAATATACTGATTATTATTATTTTTTTAAAATGTATTAAAAAAATATTTAAAATATTAACACATTGTATTTTTGATGCTAATGATATTTAATTATTGGTTTGTTGCATGTAGTCCTCGAACCCCTGAGACATTGAAGACGGTGGGCGTTGAACCAAGCAGGCGTTGATCAGATATTACACCATTACATGGCTTCGCTTTTCCTTAATACGTGATTAATTATAATAATTGAGTTGCATTAATTACGTCCTTCCATTATTGATTTTCAGTAATTTTGTATAACTTTGTTTGAGTTTTCAATCTGTATGTTGATGTAATTGTAAATAAGGCGATAGCTTGAGACTGAGTGCAAAAGTGATATGGCGCCACTCTGTTCTTTGCTTTTCTTTCTGTATTTTTATGTATGTATATATATACATATAAAATAAAAAATGTATAAACGACTTCTGAACTGTGTAAGTTCAACTGCAAGTTTTCTATGAGAATAATTAGTATTGAAATTAGGTCGAATAAACAATAGGATTTTTTTCATTAATAGTTACACTTTTTTTTAAAGATCGAGGTGCACTTTTTAATTTAAATTTATAGAAATGGATAAACTTTACACAAATACAGGATTTATTTATTTATTTATTTATTTAAGGAAGTCGTACTTCCATTATCTATCTATAATAATAAAGAGATTTATGATTTTGTATCCATATTTCACAATATCCATTTTATTCTTAGTTATTTTAAAAATTAATTATTTTATAAATAATTTATTTTTAATCATTTTTTTAGAAATTTCTTTTATCTTAAATCTATCTTCTATCTAAATCTAAATAAAGGAGATTCCTCTTTTTATGTCCATATTTTATAATACCCGTTTTATCCTTAATTATTTTATAAATAATTTATTTTTAATCATATTTCTAGAAATCTCTTTTGTCTTAAATCACTATTTAAACTTTTTTTACATATCTTTTTTTAATTTTATATTTAACAACTATTTTAAAAATTATATATTTGTTATTGATCTTAACTTAAATTTCTTAAAAATTATAAATTTATATCTATCTATCTATAACAATAAAGAGGATTCCTCTTTTTGTATCCACATTTCATAATATCTGTATTACCCTTAATTATTTTAAAAATTAATTATTTTATAAATAATTTACTTTTAATCATTTTTCTAGAAATCTCTTTTGTCTTAAATCATTATTTAACAACTATTTTAAAAATTATATATTTGTTATTGATATTGACTTCAATTTCTTAAAAATTAAAAAATGCGAACACGCACGACAGCGCCTGTGTGTTGGCTAGTATATACTAATGTTATCCGAGGTATTTTTTAAATATTATATTATATTAGTCAATAATAATATTAAAATGTTATTAAGTTAATATATAAAGTAAATTTATATTTTATTAAAAATGAACAAAAGAAAATGAAAAGATATTCGTTAATAAATAAGAAAAAAAATAGAAAAGATAAATAGTTTTGTAAAAGACATTTAAAATTAATGGTTAAATTTTAAAGATTTAACAAATAATTATATTATAAAGAATAAAATAAAAATTATGAGATATGAAAAAAAAATCTTTTTGTTTATATATATTTGTGTTCATATTTTAAAATACTAATTTTATTCTTTAAATGTAATTATTCATTAAAAATTGACTGTTACTTTTATAAATTTTTTATAAAATTGTCTATATTTGCTTATTCTCTTCTTCTTTCTTTATCAATGGTTATTCTTTCATTTGTTTTGATATATTTCACTTTATTTTATATATTAATTTAATAACATCACAATATTATCACCTACTAATATAATATCATACATATTTAAAAAATGTATATGTACAGTCATGATAACGCCTATCTTTCCACTAGTGTGTATATATATATATATATATAACCACACGTATTTTGTAAGTTTTATTTTGGGTAATGAAAGTAGAACAGGAAAACTAAGGCTAACAGATGGACACAATTTTCAATTTGTTTGGAATGCGCATGGCCATATAAGAAAGAAGCTTCCTCCGCAAACGTAAACCAGGTGAAACAAAAGTACTAAAAATAAATAATAGTAATAATTAATTGAAGAAAAGTTAGAGGTTGGATTAGACATAAGCTGAATTTGGAGTTTAATTGGAGGAAAGTTCTGGGTGTGTCTCTGAGAGTGGCATAAAAAATTGTGATAGATTTATTATCTATGTTCTTCTCGCACCACAAACACATTATCTTATCCCAGAATGTTGTGCTGTCAGAAGAAAGAAACCATATGTGAAATTTTTAAGAAAAGACTTTGGGTCTTTATTGGGGACATAACGATCCACACGTTAACTAAACAAAGAGACAAACTACATCGTTCTATAATTTTTGTCAGTAAGAAATGTAGAATATGAGAAAAATAGTATTGAATAAGGGAAAGACTAAAAAGTGTGTGTTGGGTTTAAGAGGGTAAAAAGAAACCAAGGTTCCGCTGAAAATGGTTGGTTTGTCAGATGAGTTAAGGCATCTAAAAAGACCAAGACCACATCGTTCTTAGTTTAATGCCACTGCCACACACACTCACTCACTCCACTCTTTCTTTCTTTCATCATCATTATTATGTGCATTTTCTCTGTTTATTTATTAACTTGTCTTTCGTGTTTATGGTGGCGCCATGAATCACGTGATGTAGTGCATATACGTGAGTTGCAGAGTTGCACAGGGACCACCCAGAGAGAAGCTCTAAATTTGGTACCCTGTCTTGGGGAAAGAGGAAACGGTGCATTTTGGGAGCAGAAAGATAAGGTAGAGTCATATGTGAAGCATGACCATCTTTATTTTCACCACGGCCTCACATAAATGCACATTCTATCATTATCATTACACCATCAAACCATGTACCCTACACCTACTAATAACTTTCATCTATCATGCTTGTTACTACCACTTCTTTAGTCCGTAATAGAAAATGATATTTTAATGATTAAATCTTGACAATTTTTTTTTACAGTTTGAGGTGTCATTTTTGAAATGTCTTTTTTTTTCTGTATTTTAAAACTATTTAAAGAATGTCATTCGGAAAAAATAGTCAAAATTTAGTTCTTAAAATATCATTACCCTCACCGTATTATCATACTTGAAGTATTGTCTACTTTTAAATTCGAAATTTCATTACAATTTTGTTATTAAAAGACCTCTTATGAAAGTGAAAAAAATAAAACTATTAAATGTACTGGAACACGATAACCTATATTATATATATGATTGGGTTAAATATGTTTTTGTCCCTCAAGTTTCAGTCAAATTTGGAATTGGTTCCTCTTTGAAATTTTTGACCAATTTAGTCTTTCATCTTTAGAAATGTATGAATTTAGTCCTTTTAAAAAGATTTTGTTAAGTTTATCTAACGTTTCAAGCGTATTTTAGGGTAATATTTTAATTGTTTATATAATTTGATCCATTTTTTCTTAAATGCTAACTTAAATAATATCATCAAACGTGTTTAAAACTTCAAATAAACTTAATAAAATTTGATTAAAAGGACTAAATTCACACATTTATAAACATAAATAATTAAATTGATCAAAAGTTTCAATAAGAACTAATTTCAAATCTCACTTTCTATATGATTTCCTATCATATATAGCTGCTTTTAAATAAGATGTATTGTTAATTAATGCTTTTAAAAAGAGGCTCGTCGAAATTCATAACAAAATGCATATTTATCTTACTAATTTTGGGGTTGTTGGGGTGCAACCTTTTTATACTGTTGGGGTTGTTCTTCTCTATCTCTCAACTTTTTCTTTTTAAAGGATTCTCTAATGACCCTCTGTTTTTTTAATCGATAAAAAATACACGTTCTTCTTTTAATTAAAGAAAAAAACATGTCTTGGAGATGTTTATTAAAAACTTTTTCTTTCAAAGTATAAAGACCCAAGTAGATTTTGTGTCTCACTAGAACACTTTTCATTTAAATAATTACGTGTTATCAGTGCTTCAAATACTTAATTATATCTGGACAGTGTTAAACTAATAATTTTAGAGTTACTACGAATCGTATTTATAATTATGTAATAATTCTGAATATCACATTTTAAAGACATCATATACTTCACCATAAAAGAGTTATAATTTTGGATTTGACCACTAAAATTATTTTGTTAAGGTATATTATTCAATAAAGTTTAACATTCCAGTGGTATATAAATTATGGAGGGATGAGTTTACACTAACGTGAATTGTATTTTCCTTTGCCTTATTAATTATTTCATATAAAGTGTGATTTTCAATTATCTAAATCATTAAGTTGTAATTATTAAAGGGTTAGATATGATTTTTGTCCCTCGAGTTTTAGTAAATTTTGGAATTAGTCCCTTTCTGAAACTTTATACCAATTTAGTTTTTTATCTTTAGAATATATGGATTTAGTTTTTCTTATCAAATTTTGTTATGTTTATTTGACATTTTAAACCCATTTTATGATAATATTTGAGTTAATATTGAAGTGAAAATGTCTTAAACAATGTAAAGAATTCAAATATTATCATGAAATACGTTTGAAACGTCAGATAAACTTAAAAAAAAAATTGGTTAAAATGACTAAATTCACACATTTTTAAAGATGAATGACTAAATTGAATAATTTTTTTGAGGAGAGACTAATTATAAATTTCACTGAAATTTGAGGGACAAAAACATATTTAACTCTCAAATTTTCATAGAAAAATTATAAACTTGAATAACAAAAAGGTATAATGAAATCGATGATTTTTTATGTATTTTAAGGTTGTATTTGCTATGTAATACATTCTTTATAAATGAAAAGAAAATACACATTTTTAGACTGTCTAAGTGAAATTGAACTCAAAATTCTCAATTAAAAAGGTTATTAAAATGATTTTTTATTTTGAACCTTTCTTCCGTAGTGGATTTGACAAACAAGTATAGTAATTATAAATTACTCTAACTATTTTTAATGTTTTTATTTCATCAAAATAAGTGTGTGGACCTAAAAATCTAAAGATTTAACTATGAACTTATTTTCACCGGAAAGAAAATGCCGAATATTTAATAACATTAAATATATTTGACGTTATATGATGACATGCACACGACAATGGAATTCCATTGGTTAATAATAGTAAAAAAGTTCGATGGGAACGGTCCAACGAACGGAGAACAACGTCTTAGGTTAGTTGTCATCCAAACGAACGGTGGATTCTAAATTCAATGCGTGGAAGTGCGTGTTATGGGTTTGCGTATAGTCCAAATTTTTTATTGATTTTTTTTATGTTAGTCTAAACATTAAAAATATATCATATTAATATTTTAAATATCTTTTTAATATATTATAAAATATTAAAATTAATTATAATCAATATATTATAAAGATATAATAAAAAAATAAAACAATAAAATTAAAAAAAAATCCAAATTTGTTTGCTTCACAAGATACCTCTTTGACTTTCAACTTTTCAAGATTCAGGTATGCATGATCAGCGTAGCATGTACGCGAGTGTCCACTACTTTCCATGTGCCTCACTCACACCAGAACACTCCCTTTTCAAATTCTCAGCGCGCTGAAACGCAAAGCCTTAATTAAATGCCTTCGTATTCGTGTGAGTGTCATCTTATCTCATATAGCCACTGCCTATTTTGTCGTCATTAATTTAACGGCTGCAGTTAGGTCGAATATCCAATCCCTCTTTTTTCCGTTCAAAAAACACAGTCAAAAAGAATTTATTTTGTTTTAATGTGCAAAAAATAAACTTAAAAAAAATTAATAGTTACTATAATTTTCAGAAACACAAAACGGTAACAAATATTTATTGGGTAATTGTACCATTGTCTGTTCTGGTTGGTCACCTTCATTAAACATTTTTACCGAATGGAATTAAATAGTCAATCATGAATTTTCATGAGGCTGAAACGTTTCTTAAATGATTTCTAACACAGGTTGAAAATTAAATGTTAGGTTTCGGATTCTGTTTCGTGCGCATTAAAAATAAATGTGAATGTATTCTTCAATATGGTTGAGCGTATAATATATGACATAATGGAAAAAATAGTAAGAAAATAAAATAAAAATTATTCTGTGTAAAAATGGAAACAAAACATCATTACAATTAGTTTCCTCGTATAACTATTATTTTTTTAACAGAAACTTTGTTTTGTTGTTTATAAAATATATAAAATGAGTTGGGAGCAGTTACAAGATTATGACAGAAGGGAATGATATATAATTGATTATAATAACACGGTTGAAGGCATTTCATTATGGAAGATCTACAACATCTGCAACATAATGCAGTGGTTAATGAGTGAGTGAGTGAGTTATAAGAGCATGGTTTTGGAGTGTAAAGAAACGGCGTAAAAGGAGAAAGGTGTAGTTTTTGAGAGTTAGAGAGAGTTATTTGAATGAATGAATGAAAAGAAAAGGAGAGAGAGGGTAGAAAGAAACAAGGAGAAAATCCAGAATTCGGATGTGTGGGTGGTTAACTGTTTATGTGTTGCTTTAGCGACAAAATAGAAAAGAAGAGAGAGTGAGAGAGAAAAGAAAGAAGCAAAAGAGAAGAAAGAAAGAAAGAAAAGAGAGAGAAGAAGGGACAGCTGTGGAAGGAGGGGTTGTGGTCCCCACCACAAAATCTTTCTTCTCCCGCCTTCGCGCTTCTTGAATCCCCTCATCTCTTCTTCTTCTTCTTGTTCTTGTTTTCTTATCACACCCCACTTACTTGGGAGAAACTAATGTTGTGGTGCTGCCATTATTCTTGATATGGACACCCCAGAGAGGAACCAGATCAGTGCTACCCTCTCCAAGTTTGAGGTTTTCTTCCACTTTCACTCTCTAAACTCTTCACCATTTCAATTTCATCTCTTTGTCTTGTCTTCTCTACTCTTTTTTCTGCATGCCTCTCATTCTGCACTTTCTTTCTTCTCAATTTTCTCTTCCACTCTTTTCTTCTCTTTTCGCTTCAAACATTTCTCCATCTTGCCTAAATGTCTTCTCTTTGTAGTTTTCTTCAACTCATAGTGCCAAAGTTTCTCTCTTTCGAACCAAGTCTTGCCAGTTTTTTCACTTCTGTAGATCTTTCTTCAACTTCATTTCAGAGGTCGTTTTTACAGTTTTTTTGTTTTTTGTTTTGTTTTTGTGGGTTTCGGCTTTCTTGTGTTCTACTATTTTTTTTCTCTCTTCTTCTTTTGGGGTGAATGCTTTTTGTTGATACAAGTCTAAACTTTGCGGGTTGCTGTACTCTTTAACAAGTTTTTGTACATGCTCTCAAATTGAGAAAATCCCACGAGTTTTCTTTTCTTTATTTTATGCATTTGCATTCAGAGAGACGGTTAATTCGCTAAAACGGGTTTTGACTGGCTCTAGATTTTCAAGAATGATGTTTCTCAAACAGTTTCTACAATCTGTCACGTACATTCTTGTAGTGTTTTATAATGTTCAACGAGTAATCCTTGTCAGATCTGGTCTGCTAAGAATGATTTGTAAATTATTCTGATTTGTTGTAGCTGTTGGGAAATTATGGAATGATTTTCTCCATTTTTATTTTTATTTTTGGTAGCTCAAGTTACTCTATTCCCGTGTGTATACAAGCTTATCCTTCGATTTATCCAGTTTAAGTATATATTTTTTTTAACATTTGCCATTTGCAGGATTCACCTGTTTTCAATTATATCAACAGTTTGTCTCCTATAAAGCCCGTTAAGTCTGTTCCCATTAGTCAGACTTTCAATTCACTGAGCTTTTCGTCACCTCCTTCCGTTTTCACATCACCCCACGTCAGCTGTCTCAAGGAATCTAGATTTCTCAGAAGGTAATATTGAAAATTTCTGATTTTTATGTCGTTATATGGTAATATTGAGTTATATATTTACTGATCCACCTTTGGTTCTTGCCCAATTGTTCATCTTTAGACATATCCCATTGGGCACATCAAAGCCTAAGATTTCTTCTGAAGATGTAAATAAAGTTCACACAATTGAAGAGGCTCTTGCAGATTCTAAACGTGCGCGTCATAACAAGGGTGAATCACAGAACACTGAAAAAGGGATTTCTCTTGGAGATGCTTCAATTGAGCACATAAAATTCTCAGTTGAACCACAGCAAACTTTAAAGTATGACACTTGCGGTAGCCCCGGCTATGATGAGGATAACACTCTTTTGGAATTGCCCGGTGAGGCAGCAGCAGCAGGTGCTTGTAAAACTGATTCAGTTGAGAGTGAAGTGCATCTTCAGGAAATGTGTCAGATGGAGCCAAAGAGTGAAGATCCAGACTGTTATTGGGATAGTTTAATTCCTGATGGCTCTGATATGCTAATTTTTAATTCCCCAGGTGAAGCAGAAGCTTTTAAGGGTCTGATGCACAAACCGTTGGATCCTTCTATACGACTGAGCGATTTTATGTCTGTGGTGCCACTTTCTGCCGTCCATAATGGTAGGAAAATGTTCATTGTTGATTCGGTTGCTTCAGGTTCTGAACATGAGATTGGAGATCACTGTTCTGAGCCAACGATAACAGCCACGGACACGGATCAAACACGGGAGAATCTTGCCGATGTTGTTTTGGTGACTAGCAATTATAACGAGAACGCAAATGATCAGGTAGGCATGTGAAATCTGTAAGTTTTAAGGCATGGTTTTCTAGGCTCTGTTGTATCAGCAATTAACTTGTTTTCGAAAGAAACAAATTCAACTGTAAAATGATGCACTGATTCCACATTTTTAACTGTATGGTTGCATATTATAGTTGTGGCTTGTGTTGATGTGACATTTCTAATTCTTGAACAACACTGTATTACTCAATGCGTTTTTTTTTTTTTTTTTTAATTTGTTTTGTGCTGCATTTT
>Ga0099823_1001861_pt1 | contig 18283 bp, 8 predicted proteins | sample CowpearedBW_FD_76831 | JGI IMG/M metagenome (GOLD analysis project Ga0099823, IMG submission 76831) | Root nodule microbial communities of legume samples collected from California, USA - Cow pea red BW | ecosystem: Host-associated > Plants > Roots > Nodule | place: USA: California | collected...
TATATATATGTGTGTAATTTAACATTTTTTATTTATTAATATTAACAATGATTATAATACAAATAATAATTTTAATAAATAATAAAAATAATAATAATTAACCGTAATAATAATATAAATTTTATTAATAATAATCACATGAATTGAAACACATAAAAATTAATTAAAGAACTAATGAATAATAATAATAATAATTATTATTATTAATATTAAATCATGTGCATAATTAAAGATAATAATGACGACAGTAATAATATTAAAATTAATAATAATATTAATAATGATAATAATAATTACTACAATAATAATAATTACATTTAATTTTATATTAATTTTAATTTTAAGGATAAAATTTTAATCTAATAATTTTATTTATTAAAATATATTGTTTTACTTATCACATCCATCAAAACATCCACAAACTCTTAAATTTTATTTTCAAATTTATTTACTTTACCTTTTTATCCCTTCAAATAAATAATTTCATTTTTCTTTCTCTATCTCCTCGAATTCATGTTCTCTCTCTTTTACAAAATCATATACTCACTCCTCTCAAATTCATCCTTACAAGTAAATATTTTTTTTTATCATATTTTATTAAGAGTCTTTAACTTTTTTCTTTCTGAAACAAAATTTGTATAACTTCAATTCTTTTTAGTGAAGTTTTACATTAAAAAAGTTTTGTATATATTTATCAATTTATATTTTTAATTTGTATTGAAGACTTAAATTTTATAATGATAAGTTGTGTGTTTTATATTTTAAAATTAACGGTTAGATTTTATTTTAGATGAGAAATTTTTAAACAAATTAGTTTACACTAAATTGAATTTTTTTTATTGAAAAATGAAATCACAACAAAGATCAATTATGATAAATATTTAAATTAAAGTAATTTCGAAGATTAGTGGAACTTTGGTGGCGAAGGGGTTTTGAAGTTGAAGATAGAAGATGGATTGGAGGTTAGTAAAGCGAGAGATGAATGGAGAAAAAATGGAGGGAGGGAAGGGAGTTTAAGAGAGAATGGAGATAAAGACTCCTCTTCGCAGGAGAGGAGAGGAAAGAATAAAAATAATTAAAATTTAGATAATAATTTTAATGAGAGCTAAAATTGAGTTATTAGATTTTGTTCGGGGTGCAGGAAAAAGAAAGGAAAGTACCTATTTGAAAAGTTATTATAAACACATAACGAGAGGATATCGAATATATATATACTTATCATGCATTTATACTTCAATTTACACTATGTATGTATATGTAGTTCTATCTAATATTTTATTGATATTTATTAATGATATATTTAATTTATAAAATTATAGTAAATTATAAAGAAATAAGTAAATAATGATCAATTTTAATGTCAAAAAATAATTTGTCAATATAGTAATCAATTTGTTGTATCAATTTATAAGTGTTTCTATTATAAATTGATTTTTAAATTGATCACTAACATTAACTACTATTGATTTGACTATCAAAATAATTGGTTTTTAACATATTTATTGTTACTAAAATTTATTATTATTTAAGAGTTTTTTTAGTGATATTTTTATGATGACAATAATTTATATTTTTTATGTTGAAGACTTTATACATATAGTTTTAATTTGGATTCACACAAACAATCATATACTTATTGTGTTTCTAAGAATTATTATACTTTTCAATATTCATATATTATGTATCTATCCTTGATCGTATCATATTATTTTTAAAATTAACGTATCATTATATTGGACATCCTATTTACACATCATAAATACTAATAAAAAAGATATTTTATTTAAATCGGTGAAAACAATAAAATTTCTCTTTTTTCTGTAACAATAAACATAAACTAATTATCATTATTATTGTTATTATAAATATTAAATTAAATATAAATAATTACACAATTTTATTATAAATATTTTTTATTTATTTTGTAAGTAATATTTTAATTTTAAAAAATGTCAAGTTTAAAAATAATGGTAAAATGAAAAAATATTAAAATTTAAATAAACGGTTATTTAAGAGATGATATTTATAAAATATTTATTTTAATTTAAAAAATTAATTAAAAAATAAATATGCACACAAAAAGAAAGGTAGAGATATTTTACTAAATCTGTTATAGAACCAGAGTAGAAGAAAATGTGGGCTTTGTAATGGAGCCCAGCCCAACCCACCGGAATGGAGTGTCGGGATGAGGCAGGCCCAGTTGGTAGGAAGTTGGAAAAGTGAGAGGAACCGAACGTTGTGCGTTTAGAGAAGAGTACTGGAAACAAATTTGAGAAATGGAATGGCGCAATGACCAGTGCTTACGTTATGACACAGTAATGGAGAAAGAAGCAATCGCCAGCAAACACTGAAATCTCCTATCTCTAAGGATAAACAGTAAGAACATTTTTCTGTCCTATTTTCCATCTTAATTAGGGTTTTCTCGTTCTTCCTTCTTCTAGATCTAATACTTCTTACAACCTATTTAGAATTTAGAACAATGAACAACAATAATCCAGCAAAAAATGCTGCAACGCCGTCGTTTTTCACCAACCCCGCTGCACCCTCAATCCCCATGAACCACCCAGCACCCCACCTTCTCTCACAGACGCAGCCTCAACCGCAAACTGGTGCCTCTCACTTCCATGGCCACTTTCAGCTCTCGCAACCGCAAAGCCACGTCCTGGCGCAGCCACACCCTGTTCCTCACCCACAGGTGCACAACAATTCCAACACCAATGCCAACGTTGCAACACCTGCGCCTCCCAAGCGTGCAAATCACAAACCCCCTTCACGCCCTCCCGGTTCCTCCAACACCAACCAATCCTCTGCCTTCAAGACCATGGAACTTACCGTGGCGCCTCCTCGGAAAAAGAGAAGCTTTCCCGAGAAGCTCATTCCCGACAAGGTGGCCAAGCTTGTGCCCGAGTCTGCTATTTATGCTAAGTTGCTTGAACTTGAGACCCACATAGATTCTGTTTTGGTTAGGAAGAAAATTGATGTGCAGGAGAATTTGAGAAACCCTCGCTGTGTTAGGAGAACGCTTAGGATTTATGTGTATAATACATTTTCGAAACAGGTGAAAGTGGAACCTGGGAAGATTGATGTGGAGGAGCTTTCTTGGGTTCTCAGGATAACCGGAAGGGTGTTGGAAGATGGTAAGGATTCTGTGGCAGATGGAGTTTTGTCTAAAGAAAATCCAAGATTCTCGGCTTTCTTCAAGAAGATAACCGTTTACTTGGATCAGGGTTTCTATCCGGATAACCACGTTGTTGTGTGGGATAGTGCCCGTTCGACTGCGCAGCGCGATGGTTTTGAGGTGAAGAGGAAAGGAGATAAGGAATTCACCGCGGTTGTTAGAATGTCAATGAATTATTCGCCTGACAGGTTTGTGGTATCGGCTCAGCTGGCTAGAGTGTTAGGGGTTGAGTTTGACTCCCGCTCTAGGATCATTGCTGCTCTATGGCACTATGTGAAGGCTAAGAAGCTGCAGAGTCCGAATGACCCTTCGTTCTTCATGTGTGATGCTTCTCTCCAAAGGGTGTTTGGGGAGGAGAAGATGAAATTTTCTGTGGCTTCGCAGAAGATATCACAGCATTTGTCACCTCCGCAGCCCATACACCTGGAGCATAAAATCAAGCTTTCGGGAAATTGTCCAGCCGGAGCTACGTGTTACGATGTGCAGGTTGATGTGCCTCTTCCACTAGAGAAGGATATGTCTTCATTCTTGGCAAGCACTGAGAAGCACAAAGAGATTGATGCTTTTGATAAACTGATCTCAGATTCCATAAAGAAGATCCATGAACATCATAGGAGACGAGCATTCTTTCTCGGCTTTAGTCAGTCCCCAGCGGAGTTTATTAATGCTTTGATAGCTTCTCAAAGCAAGGATCTGAAGCTTGTTGCTGGAGATGTGAGCCAGGGTGTTGAGAATGAACGACGTTCTGACTTCTACAATCAACCATGGTAAGCATTATTCTACTCTCCTATTTCTTTTTGTTGAGAGTTGAAGATGGTGAAACAACCTTTTAAAACAGGCAGGTTAAGTGAGAAAGTGTGTCTGGCTGATCCTAATTTTAGAGAGTAACCATTACTAGTGCAAGGCTCCTCTAAATGAGCAAATAAGGGTGTATAGATAGGACCTTGATTTGATTTGAAGTACTTTCAAAAGTAGATACTGTTTTAAGTACAAACTTATTTCAGATGTGCCTTTTCCATTTTATAGTACTATTTTATTACTTCTACAGAGTTTTGTTTGTGCTGTCAAATGAGGCCTACATCATGCACTGCAAAGATAATAAATGTTTTATGTCTGATTTGGGAGAATAAAGGCAGAACCAGTAAGGGTTTAATCTTGATGAAGTGTATATGACTCGAGTTGTAATGAAAATGGTCTGAATATGTCACTTTATTGCTTGGACATTTTATAGTGGGATTGAGATTACCTTTTATTGTTTACAAAAAGGGAGCAATGAAATAAGCTATAACCTTATAGTTCATATATTAGCCCCACTATAGTCACCTTCTTAGCTGGCCAAAATAGGGATTTTATTTTCTTAAGTTTAGCTCCATCCACTGCACACCAAATTGAGAGCGAATAAAAACTAGACTGGATAAATAGAATGGGATGGATGAGGTCCTATCCCCTTCCACACTGATCTATTTTTATTTTTACAAAACAAACTTTCTCATCCACTTCATCATTTTCCTTCTATCCAATTATGGCCTAGGATTCATTTGTGTGTATTTTTTAATGATAATTAGACAAGTTTTTTGATAAAAAAAATGAAAAAAAAGGTTAACTCTGTTTATTCTCAAAAGTTGGAAAAATTAACCTCCAGGACAAAAATTATACAAGCACATTTTTTCGAAGTTTATCTAAATGTACAAGTGAGAAACCCTGCCGCTCCTTTGGGTGTTGATAATGACCAAGTAACATGAAGAGTAAAATTGGAAGATATGACGATTGTATCTTTTATTCATTTTTTTAAGTCATGTCGACCTTCAAATATATTACAAGAATTTAAGGAATGTTTCTAATTGGTTTGGATTCTTTTATTTTTAAATTTCCAGGGTTGAGGATGCTGTTGTTCGCTACCTGACGCGGAAAAATGCTCGAAGTGATGCTCCTGGAAACATCTGAGAAATTGTGAAATAGCTTATTTTTTGGGGTGGAGGTGATTAGTTTTCTGCCACCACCTTTAGGTATTGACCCAACACTGCTAAACTTTCTATTCCATGCTTCATTTATGTTTTGGAGTAGAGCACTAGCAAAGTATATTGACTCAAGAATTGTGATCCCTAGCTCATTTTGGGAGTCCCAGAGCAGTTTCGGTATCTATTGGTTCTCATATGCTCCTCTCACCCATTCTAGTTTGGGACAAGATCAATGAGCTAACAACTAATGTATGTAGCTCCAATGTCTTCACAATGGTATATATATTTAAGTGTTATGGATTAGATATCTATCTACCTTGTACCCTTTTTTTTTCAGGCATGCAGTTCGGAATGCAAGGCCACATTTTGCTGTATTTACCTAAAATATAGATTTATCAATTTGTTGTTTGAAGCATATAAGTTCATGGCTCTATCTGATAGTTTGAAGTAATTCATGGCTTGGAGATGGACGAGTTAACAATTATTCGAATGTTTCATATTGCCATGATTGTTGAGATGTCTGTTGGGAAAAATGCTTCTGTAGAATTATCAATTTGTGGATCAACAGGAAGAAAGTATAAATGAATGCGTTTTGTTCTCTCGGTGCATTTCCAGGAACAGTTTGAAGAGTAAAATCTGAATGCTCTTTGTGCCTGTATCGTCGAGCCCACTGAGAATAAACAGAGGAGTTGAGAATTGTTCAAGAGAGGAGACTATCTTTCTATGTTAATGTTATTTAACCCAATATATGTAGGACAAAAATAATAGTTTATATAATTTGTTATTGTAATCGTAGTTAACTTAATATAAAATGTTCCTAAAGTGCCCTTTATTAAAATTGATATCAAGAATAAAAAGGATCATGAAACGTAGAATCTCTTTTGAAGATGATGTCATTGAATAAGGTGAAAGTAGTTGTTAACTGTTGTTTATATTTTGGTTCACTATTAATGAATTTTCTTCCTAAATTTGTGAACACATCCTAAATTACGTGGGTGTGAAAAGAACTCGATAAGCGAGAGAATCGGAAGAAGGACTTGTTTTCAACTTCTTTTTTTAAGAATGAGATCTTAATTTACTTTTTATGAATTTCAGCTCACATCATTTTTAGGATTTTAATGTAAGTTTTCTTTAATGTGAGAGTTTTTCAAGACTCTATTTTAATAATATTTTTCTCTAAACTTAGACAAAAACTAATTTTAAGATAAAAACTAATTTTTATTTACGAACCATGATCTATTTAAGATTAAACTCTAATCTTAAATTTTATATCATGTTAGTACTCTCTAATAGGAGAGTTTTATAAGATTCAAGTCTTAAATTTATAATTTAGAATATGACCCATATAATAGAGATATCTTTAAATAGTTGTTATTAAAAATATATTATTTTGTCCTATAACATATCTAAAAATGAAAAAAGTCAACACTTCCACAACTAAAAGTGTGATTAGTTTCTTGGAGATCCAAATAGACATTCGAGTGGAATTTCGGTCATGTTAAAATGTTCGGCTGAGTCAAAACAACAATAAATATATCTTTACGTTGAAAAAAAAAAACACTTGAAAACAATAATTACTATGTTGAGATTTCAACAACGGTAACAAATACTACTATATCCCTTTCTATCATTTCGATATGCAATAAATCCAGCCAAAATATTGGGATTCCTAAAGAAATCTGATATGCTTAATCCATTTTCTGATGCATGTAGTCTATTTGATTTTGATATGTATCATCTCTCTTTTGATAAAAACTATTATATTAGCACCCTCAACTACTTAACATTTATAGGTTAAAAACAAGTGAGAAACAATAAAGGAAGAATTTTGGACTCAAGAATATTATATTTAGACCTAGTTTGCATAAGATGAGTGTTAACTACTATAGCTTTCATAGGAACAGAAACAAACTTAGAAGATGATGGATAAAAAATGATAGATGGTGTAGTAAGAGACTCGGGTGTGTGTGATAGAAGTTATGGTAATTTAGATAGAGAATTTTGTGGTGATGTAATAGTGGGTTCAAATTGAAATAAGAATGAAACTCTTTGATAAAATTAGGTGAATTAAGAAAATTATTGGCATAAGAAAACTTAGCTTCATTAAACAAAACCTATTTTGAAAGACATTCACAGCTCTTGTGTAATGAAAAATAGGTAAGTTCTTCCTGCATCATGTCATTTTCTTCCTGCACCCTACTAATTCCGGAATTTATTTTCCGGAATATAATAAATAATTCTGGAATTTTCTTTCCAAAAGCCAATCAAATCCTTCTTTTATGGAAAGTATGAAGCATTTTTCTAGGGTGGCCGTGGAAATTTGACGAGGAAAGTATCTTTGCTTAAAAAATACCCTAAGAACAAACATTCCTCATATTTAAAATAGAACTTGCTTGAATGATAAGGTCTCAATAAAAGAAAGTAAGTACAAGCAATTTAAGAAAATGAAAATCTATATCTTTATTAAAAACAATAGTATAATGAATAAAAAGTTTTGGAGAGGTTGTTGGCATGATTCAAGGTAATAGAAAATTGTAAGAGAAAGGGAGCATGATTCAATAAGTAAAACCCAAATTAATAATGTGTATATACTTTCATTCAAGAATCCCACATATATTGATTATGTATATGAAGACAAAGACAAATGAGTTAATGATTAAGACCATGGTTGGTTGAAAAACTAGTAAAAGGTCAATATTATTCACACAAATCAGATTGAACACTTTTAATTTTAAAATTAAGATGCCTTTCAATTGTTCACTTGAAAGTTTGACAAATAGGAAATGTTATAGTTTTAAGCTTTATAAGAAAACTCCAAGGGAAACTTGAAAAGGTATTAACAAAGGACGCATAATATTTATATTTTGCACGAGAGGGAGGTAATGTGAGAATAGTTAAAATCAATTCCAGATGAGAATAGAGAAATTCAGGCACAAGAGAAATCAAATTGAGAAAAATAAAAGTCAATTTTATTGGATTGATAAATTTTATTTAATCGTGACAATTTTGATTACATGATTGTTTATTAATCCAAAAGCTGGCCTTCCTAGATCAAGGTAATCGAAATAAATATTTAATCGTAAAAACATAAAATTTTATGATTTTATATGAATTAAATCTTACGCATAATTGTAACGTAGCAGAATAATTAAGATTGTCGTAAAAAATATAAAATTATATAAATTAGTAGAATAATTAAGATTGTTACACAAAAAACATAAAAGTGTACAGATCTTGCATAACATAATAGGTAAAATTGAAATAATAAGCTTGAGAATATTAATAAAAAAGCATGAAGAATAACTAAATAGCTACTGGCTCTAATAGAGAAATTGCACACAAAATATAACTAAGTACACACTTTAAAAAATATAACAAACTAAATAATGTTACAATATATAAGTTATGTGTTTAAAAAACGATTCCTCATTAAAATTTAATATAATTTATCTAAAACTTAACCTTTAATTTGCATTCCTTTACAAACTAAGAAAATTATAAAAAATCAATTTTAAATAATTATACAAAAATTAAAACTTATTCGTATCATTACTTTTTATATTTTTTATATTACACAAATTATAAGATTAACAAATAACTTTCTAAAGAATATTCAAATATTTGATATTTCATTTACATTCTAATAAATAATATGATTTAAATTTGCTACAATAATTACATATACCACAATATGTTACATAAACAAATTATAAAGCATATTGTCATGTAGATTAATATTAACACAATTATACAAAAGATTTAATAATAAAATATTAATATTTTAATTACCATTATAATTAAAGTTTTGTTTGAATATTTATTCAGCAACAGGAGAAAGAAAAGGTTTATTTTAACTCGTTAAATCTAATCTAATTCTCCTCTGAAAATGTGATTAGGATAGTGATCATCTCATATATCCATCGAACGGAACCGTGAAATCCCTGTATGAATCTATTTCCAACATTGTCGGCCGCAGCTAAACCCTTTGAAAGGGCTAATGCATTGAAAATGTATAAGCCAAATAGATGTTGGAATTGACTACATGATGATTATTTAAAAAATCTGAATGCAATGGTTAACAATACAAGACATTCCACATGCTATAGGTCACCGTTGTCTAACTTAACAAGAGTTCAAATGCAAAAGACAAGGATGCAACCGCCAGATCGTAAACAAAACTTGAAAACCACCATTGATTGTCCAATTGTGTAGTTGACCTCTACAAATCATGCCCCAAAAAACATACTTAACGCTGATAGTCACGAAACGGTAGTAGCTCCAAAACGATAATATTCATCTGTAACTGTAATTTGCACTGGGTATGTATACACATATATATTAGTTCCAGATCCTAAGTTACATTAAACACTAACTACTCTTACATTGGATGCTTAATGAACAGGGTATTCCTACCACCACGCTATGCTTTAACCAGTTGCATCTTTTAGACGAGTGATAAGCTCCTCCTGCAGATTTTATTTCGTGTATTAGGATAAGGAGAGAAGGTAAGCAAGCACGTTGACAACAATCAATCATGGACACTAATATACCAGTTGACAGATATTACATTGTGATTGTGACATATGGAGTAAACAAAATACTATCAAGCAAATTAGTGAGTGATATCTTCCAAACGCATGTATGTCAAAACTGTAGGAAGACTGGAAACTTGCCTTCTTTCCCTTGGTTGAAAGACCTTTAGCTTTCAAAAGAGCACGAAGTCTCTCTACCGTCAGGTTGTGCAAGTCCCTAGTGGCTGTTTGACTGTTTGATCCCTCTGTATGATTAAAACCCATAACAATAAGACAAAATTGAAATACAGATGACAAAAAGATCCAGCCTGCTAAGTAAGTCTCTTTCAAAATAAGGAACCATTGCTATGGATTGAACATATGACTTCAGCTGAAATCCTTTCCTCACAAGTTCAAAATCATCAGAGAACAGCTCAGGAGGCAACTCAACTTATCTTGTTTACCATTATTCTTTATTAGTCTCTCTGTCAGTGGAGGATATATTCATGGTGAAAGCATGCATACAGAAGAGGATAGGTAGTCCTGCTAGAGCATTGAACCTCCAACACACTCACCAAATCAAAGTCGTGAAAAATCATGTCATTCAAAAGCAAGCTATAAGTTCATCGACCTCTTATAGGTTTAGTATGCAAAGCAAATTCTCTTGCCTCTCAGGAGACTACACTAGTGACATTCGCAAGAATCAATAAAACATTAAAACCTCACTTTGAAATTCTACAGCAAAAACAAGCATCATTATATGCAAAACATGTATTAAAGGAAATCACTACATAGAAACACTAACATGTATGTATATCTGAAAGGTTAAGATCAAAGCATAAATCAGCAAGCAGATATCTGACTTCTATACTCTTCAAAAACAAGGTTAAGGAACTGACGTCTTTCCCAAGAAAAAAAATTGAATTTGAATTTACAAGGACATATACAGCACCAATGACCAACCATGGTTCTGTTTTAGGTTTGTCCTAAACTACTGCCAATTAAACTTCCTTTTAAGAATCCAGCTTAATACACTATACCAGACAGTCAAAATACTCCTAGAGTTAGAGACGCAATGTGCACTTTGAGGACATGGAACTTACAAGTTCCCATATGATCATATACATTGTGGAACACACTCACATTCCCGTGTTCTATTGCACTTTTTAAATAACACTAAGAAATACATACCTTATACCTTATAGAACTCAGTACAAATTACCAAACATGAAGGTGATGTCTATCCAGTCCATATTTACTAAAAAAATTAGAGAAAAATGTTTACCGATGTATTTAAAATGGGGTTGACGTGCACGTCTGAACATGTATCAGAGAGACATGTCTTCCTAAAGTATAATTAAGAAATGAGTAATGTTGGACCTACACGAGAATTTTGATTTTAAACTAGTAATATCAAGAAAAAGATAACATTTTTGTCCTGAGCAAACTCGTTATATGGAGGTAAGTAATTTATGACAAAAATCTTCAAATATATTTCAGATTTCACCCAATGCTAACTTATAATAACTACCACATGAACCCACCTTGTCGGGAATTTATTTGATTATTTGTTTTCTTGGCTGAAGATCTTTCCAAAACCTTTTCGGCATTCCTGACAAAAAGGTTTGATTAGATAGTATTCAATAAAAAAAAAGACCAAGATAAAAATATAGGCACCAGAGAATGAGAGATAGATGCCATAACTTTTTTCACAAGTTACCAAACTGTAAGAGAAAGAAAATTGATTGGGAATTTGTAGATTGATCATAATGTACACTTGAAATATCACTCTTCCACAAAAGGTGGGAATAATACCTCTTTCTGGAACCATCAGATCCATCCTTTGAGCTGGAATCGCCCCTTTGTTTCTTGAGGGTGAGTGATCTAATCAGTATGTTTTGTTGGTTTGTCTTAATATGTTGACCTTCTGCATAACCAAGGGAATAAAAAACGTCTATTTAACAATAATTATCTATTTAAAAAGCTAAAAGGACATAGCTACTATCTATAGGAAGAGTATATATTATGGCATTGTGACCAAGAGGATGGTCAGAAATTTTTTAAACTTAACTTTACGTGTAAGAATTCTCTAAATTAAGACTACCAAAACAAAGATAAGTGGCAAACAAAACACTAAACGAGAAGAGGCCAAACTACATAATGAACTCATATGTTCACATATATACTATTTCATGATAAAGTTGCGATCAAAGGACATGCCTCTAACATTAAATTATGTGTAAACAAACAGTATCTGAATCTGGTAGAGTAAAATGTCCCATGCGGATGAAAAATAACTGATCTTACAACTGGTAATGACAAGGAAACTTGTGGCTTAGAGTTGTTTATAAGGAAGAGAAAGTTTATAACCCAATGAAACATTTCTGTTTGTTTCTCTAAGGTTACTGCTTTGGCAGCAGACTAAGATACAAAAAATTGAAGCCGTAACAATATTTGTTACAAGTTGAAACAAGGTAAAGAACAGGACCTGGTGGCGATGTATCATGATCGCAGATATAGGCCCGCATGCCCCCCTGCACGATCAGAATATCAAATTCAAACATAATGTCTCTCATATAACAAATAACAATTAAAAGCAGGAAGTCTCCTATATTCCAACAATTGGAGGGATGTAATTTTCCATGAGAAAAAGAAAAAGAAAAATCACCATGACATTTACAACTCAACATAAAGAAACCTGCATCAACGAAGGTAGGGTCACAGAATCACTTGCTAATAACTATAATGTCACATGACCCTGTTTAGATAAATTTCTCCAAAAAAACCCATCGGTGAAGAGAAAGTGAATTGATTTCTCTCACGGGCCAAAATCAACTTATGAACTCTCTTCTCTAACTTCTCAAAAAACTAATGTGCATAAGTTGCTCTATGAAAAAAACTATATGCATTTTCTCCTTCTCATTGTCTTCTCCTACAAGCTTCTACGAAGAAGTTTATTTAATACATTGCCTACTACTCAACAAAGAAGGCAGCATAGTGCAAATGCATAATCATCATCCACGAAAACAAAATCCTTTAAACCATACAATATGAAACTTCTATTTTATTTGCGGTAAACTAGTAATGACAGTTGATAGGCGAAATATAAAACACACCTTTTAACACCAGCAAGCTTGGATTAAAACTCCATAACAACCCCTTAAAACAAACCTAAGTCCAATAAATCTCTCCTCCTATAACTTTTGCCTCACTAAACACCTTGAAATTCCATAAACTAGAGAACAGGAAAAAAAAAAGTTAACATAATACAATAAACATTATTTCACACAAAAACCTAAATAACAAATCGCTTAGTTTCACCAGCGCTTCTACAAAAGCAGGGAGAACGTTCTGAAAGCACACGGATCGAAATCATCGCAGTGAATGTAGGTAGGTCCGAAATCTGAATCGAAGAAAAAAAACACAAAAAAACACAAAAGAATGAGAAGAGAAAAAGGGGAATTGAAGTACCGGATTGGACGAAACGATGGTGGAAGAAAAGTGGCCTCGAGAGGGGAGATTGGCGAGGAAGGAGGAGGCGCCGGAAGAAGAAGGATTGGGTGCATCCATTACCATGGAATGGAAGTGAGGTTTCGCAATCGCAGTGAAAAGGAGAGGACTTGGCCTCTCTCGTGTGCTCTTCTCAGTGTCACACTTACACACTAGAAAACTGAAGCCACGACACCAAACACACCGTAACTTTCTCTCCCTCTGCGCTTTATATACATGTGGACCAACACAGCCAAGGCCTTCTAATATTAATTCTTAACCTTAATATTAAGAATGTGCAAGCATAATCATATTTTAACTCCTTTTTTTATTTACTTTTAATTCATTATTTTTATCATTTTTAGATTATTTTTTTTTATTTTTTTAGTGATGTGATATGATGATTTAAAAGTGACAGGAATGATGAGTTAAAATATCATTATCCTATAGTCTAATTATGGTTACCATTTTTTTTGAAATGTTATTTCATTTAACCTCCAATTTGAATAGTTCTCAATAGGGATGGTAAAACGGGTCAGTCCAGCTCCTTTCAACTTGTCTGACGTTTTGGTTTGTAAAGTGCGGGTTGGATTAGCCCGTCCCGTAGTTCAAAATCTGGTTTACTTTCATAATTTGTCTCATCTTGCGGGTTGGCCTGCAAGCCCATAGGCGGGCTCGCATTTGTGATGAGAAAAAATAAAACTTGTTGTGATGAGCGAAATAAAAACTTGTTCATTTTTCCATAATAATTGATATTTATCGAAATAATTCCAATTGGTTTAATTAACCAAAGACAAGAAACAATAGCAACGAAAATTATAACTAAAGTATAATAGCAACATGTTACCTTATAAGACAAACACAAATTTGTTAACCTAAAAATGCATAAAAGTATAATCCAAATTCGAGAACTAAAATTATTATCTTATTACATAATAATAATAATTATAATAATAACAATGACGACAACAACAACAACAACAAAAATAATAATAATAATAATAATAATAATAATAATAATAATAATAAAAACTTACAAAAACAATGTGATGAATAGTGTGAGAATTAAAAAAAATATATTTAATTTTATAAATAGGCTAGCGGGCCAGCCTGCCCCGCCCCACCTTTAGCATGTGCGGGCTACGGGCCTATGCGTGTCAGCGAGTTCAACATCCCAACCCGTTCCGTCTTTTTTTTTACGGGTCAGCCCGTCCCGAATTGTAATCCCTAGTTCTTAGTTCTTTTTCATTCATATATTATAAATAATATTAAAGACATGTTAAGTATGCGTTTGTAATTTTTATTTTTATTTTCAATTATTTTTTTCTTTTGCAAATTTTGTTGTTGTTACTATTGTTCGGTCTTGTGGTAATACACATGTAGGGATGAAAAAAAATACCAGCACTTGCAGATATCAGCGGATAAAATTTGCGGCAAATAGTTAGTACCTGCGGATATTTGTTACCCGCGGATATATCATATTACCCGTATCTGCAAGTATTCACTACCCACAAAAAATTAAAAAAAAATAATTTATATTTTATTAAATAAATTTTAATTAAAAATATATTTTATTAGGCTAAATACAATTAAAATTAAAATTTATTTTAATTTAACTTATGTTGTATATATAGTTATAATTTTATTTAAAAAATTATAAAATATACATCTTTTTAAAATATTCATGAGTATGTGGGTATCCACGAGAACCCGCGAATTTTAAAAAATTTGCGCATATTTTTGAACGAATACCTAACAGGTAAATGAGCAGGTAACGAATAGATTTCTTTTTGCGAGTCGGGTTGAGGGTAAGCATCCGTACCGACCTCATTGTCATCTCTACACATGACAATGTTATGTTATGTTTGCTTCCAGAAATTTACTATTTAAGAGGATAAATGAACCTTATTTGCTTTACATCCTTACATGGATTAAGAGACGAGGAGAGAAACACAACTCAACAATATACATTCACCTAAATATCCTTCAATTTTTTTTTTAAATTCCAACTTAACAAATATGCTTTTAATTATTATTATTATTATTATTATTATTAAAACTAATAATAATAATAATATTAAAACTAATAATAACATTAAAACTAACAATAATAATTATATTTTATTTTATATTAATTTTAATCATGGGCAAAACTGTAATCCAACAACTTTATCTATTAAAATATTATTTTATATCTATTACATCTATCAAAACTTTCACAAATTTTATATTCAAATCTCTTTACTTTCCCTTCTCCATCATTTAAAACAAACAACCTCACTTTCTCCTTTACATCTCCTCAAATTAATCCAGTCACTCTCTCTCAAATTCATCTTTAGAAGTAAACACACCTTTTATGTTCACCGGAAAGGATTTACTGTTCCAAGATTATGCTTTTTTTTCTTTTTTCCATCTCTCCTCATGTGAGATTATTTAAGATTGATTCAGAATAAAGGATGTTTGTAACATCCACTCATTTCTATTTTTAAAGTTACGCGTACGATAATTATTAATGTCCTAAATTTCTAAAATATTTTGCCAACGAAAATTTCATATGTAAATATATTGTATTTTTACTATTTTTTTATTAAAATGGTTATTTTATTCTAATTTATTCATTTAATTTTTTTAATAAAATAAATCTAACTCATCTAAATATAATTTTAGATTATTTTCAATATCTAGGACAATTTGGTAATCTAATATTGTTTTCTTTTAATTAAATTTATTTTTTAATCTATCACATCAATCAAATCACTAACTCACTTTAAAAAAACTTTACTTTTAAATACACTTGCTTCCACCTCTAAATCTCTTAAAAAAAAAACACAAACTTCACCTTCTTATCCACTCAAATACATCATTTCCCTTTCCCAAAATCAATCTTCACAAGTGAGCATACCCTTAAGGTGTGTTCTTTTGTAGGAAATTACTATTCAAAGGTGATAAGAAGCGCTAATTTGAAAGATTTTTATTGTTCCTTTTTACTGAATGGAAAGCAAGACAGAGTGTTAATTTGAGATATCTCTATCCATATGGCATCACCTTCCCATATGAGATTTGAGTTGAGAGTAATTATAACCATTTTACCAATATACCCTCATTATTTTACTACAAAATACAACAACACTCTTTGAAAAAATTAAAATAATTATTTTTCAAATCAAATATATTATAATTTTTTAATTAATAAATATTATTAATATTTTTTATCTATTATAAAAAAATTCAAAATTAATTACAACTTATCTAAATATCATTTTATATAACTTTTAACATCAAGGATAATTTGATAATTTTACCTTTTATTTATTAAATTTTTTTTTTATTAGTCACATCAGTCAAATCTTTCATAAATTTTCACAAAATTTACTCTCATGCACAACAAAAAATTTTACAAAAAAATTTAAAAAGAAAAAGAAAACTACTAAACACATGATATGTCTTTAGCACCATTCGTAAGTATTATTACTAGGGATGTTAATGGAGCGGGTAGGGTATGGGTACCGTTGGATAATATTCGCCTTGTACCTGTACCCATATCCGTCGGATATTCGTTATGCGGGTACTCGTCTATTTTTTTCATATTCACGGGTATCCACATGTACCCACGATTATTTACAAAATTATTTAAAAAATAAATATTTAATCATAAATTCAAATAAAATAAAATAAAATACATCACTATCATAAATTTTAAATAAAGTTCAAACAAACTCAAGTTCATACAAGTCCAAATAATCATAAAAATAAATATAAAAATAACATCCAACGCAATGAAAATTCTTTAATTAATGCTTTGATCAACAAACCCACTTTCTCCGATTGATTCCTGAGAAAAAATTAGGTCAGAATGTTTTTTACTAATATATATATATATGGGTATTTTTGTGAATTAAAGTTTAGCAGGTACAGGTATTCACGGGTGCGGATACTATGATACTCGTACCCGCGGATAGCGGGTATCCCTTTTTAATATTCATTTTCTACTCATTGCAGGTTTTATCCGCAGATACCCACAGGTACAGATATTTTTTACATCCCTAATTATGACTTTAATTGAGTTAATTTAAAAAAAAATGAAGATTTTTCAACCAAATGAGAGGAATTAAACCAATTAATAATGTTAATGTTTGTGTTTGTGGACTCTTCGTGTGACAGAAGGGATCCCGTCATGCGGCAACTCTATTCTGTGTATTATGGAACATGTATTTTTGCAATAAAATAATAATCCAATTATATATTCTTTATGCAAATACGATGTGTTAAGTAATTTTGGAACACACATCAATAATACACTTATTATGTCGTCAATTTTTGAATATAATTTATTTAATGTGATATAAAAGAAAAAATCTTTATGCTTCCAAAACTATAGAACTCTATTGAGATTAAAATATTTTTTGTGTGAATGTTTTGTTTAGCTTTTATGTGAATGAAACCTACAAGTTAGTGTGATGAAAACTACCAAGGAACATGTTTATAAAAAATATTCCACTAATATAAATGTAAATTAGTTTTATTGTTGACTTGTTATGATATTGAAAAATAAGTATTAATAGAAAATTGAAATTAGAAGGGAAGTTTGCTAGATAAAGTTGATAATAGCAAATATTCATCTATACTCAAAATTTATATATTTAATTATTTTAACCAATATAATGAAAAGGAATACATAATTTATTATAATAATAATTATAAAAATAAATCACATATAGAGAATTGTCTTTTGTTCCTTAAGACTTTTAAACTCATTGATAATCATAATTAAAATTTTCTCATATTTCTTTTCTTAATGTAAATAATTATATCATCGACAAGAGCATTAAGAGATGACTCTTCTAATTGAATAATTATTGAATTATTAATATCCTAATTCAAGATATTCGAATAAGTTGAATATGTCTCATTTTCATACTAGTTTATCTTTTATCACTCTAAAAATAATATAATTCTATTTTTTTTTATTTTTCATAAATACACTTTTTTTAAAAAAAATATTAAGACTATAAAACAATTTATAATAATAAAAAAAATTGAAAAACATATGTACATAAATATTAATCAAAGCACAATTCTCAAAATCAATTATCTAAAAACATATAATACAATATTTTTTTTATATTCATACAAAATAAATATAAAAA
>Ga0099823_1001864_pt1 | contig 18277 bp, 10 predicted proteins | sample CowpearedBW_FD_76831 | JGI IMG/M metagenome (GOLD analysis project Ga0099823, IMG submission 76831) | Root nodule microbial communities of legume samples collected from California, USA - Cow pea red BW | ecosystem: Host-associated > Plants > Roots > Nodule | place: USA: California | collected...
AAGCGGCGAGACAGCGCGCGTCGGCATTTGGGACCGGTAAGGGGACGGGGGCGTTGGAAGCGGTGTGTATGGGCGAAGGCTTGGCCGAGAAGAAATAGCGTGAGGTCAATCTACTTGGCGTAGCGCTCCCGCGAGACGAGATTGTCTTGATTAATGTCTTGTAGTCTCGTTTGTGGGTACAAAGGAGAGGATATGAATATGGCTTACAAGCTGGAGCAAATGACAGAGGCTGTATGGACAGGCGTTGCAGCGCAATTGCCAGAAATGTGGCGAAATATAGCCGAGCGGCAAGGATGGCCAGACGTGGCTGTCGAGGGTGGAATCGCCTTCAGCGAGGATCGGGAAAGTTGGCTCTGCCGATCACCTGTCTTTATTCGTGATTTCAGCTATCGGTGGTACTTTTTTCGTTTCGAGAACGAGAGCTATTGCTTCCGAATTGAAAGCCCATCGAACCCGGAGATTGAATTCGTTCGATGCAAGCCGCGCTTTGAGGTCTATGAGGGGCTGAAGGCCGCGCTTGTAAGCGCATTCGCGGCATATGGGTTCTATGGTCTTCCGGATGCCGCATTGATCCGCCTGTCGCCGATATTTCCGGCCTTGATTGCGGGAGATGAGGAGAGGAGCGTGGTCCTCGGATCAGACGAGGCCTGCCGCTAAATCCATATCGACTGAGGGCCGCCGTGTACAAGCTTGAAGAGATGACCACACCGATCTGGAATGACATTCGCCAGAAAATTCCGGAGGAGTGGATGAATGCGGCGATCCGTCAAGGTTGGCCCGAGGTCATTCAGGGTGACGGAATTGCGTTCAACGAAACCGGTAACAGTTGGCTCTGTCGATCGCCCGTGCTGATTCGACATGGCAATTTCGCTTGGTATCTATTTCATCTTAATGGCGACACCTATTCCGAATGTGAGGGCTAAGGTGGAGGGTGCGCTGCAAGAGGCTTTCCGCGCGTACGGATTCTATGGACTGCCCGACCATGATCTGACCGAGTTGGCCCCAGTTTTTCTGTGAGTAGTCACGGGTAAGCATGAGTCTTGCCTGCAATCGGTGCATCTTGAGTTTTTGTCACGCATCTTTTAAGTTGAATTATTCCAATGTCGATTCTTCCGAAGATTCTGTGAGATATTTTCTTATCCCCATGGGTGAAGCGGAGTGGCAATTTATAAAGCCACGTCTGTCAGAATTTTGGAGGAATCTTGCTGTCCGTCAAGGGTGGCCCGCTCCGCTATTTTGCCAAGGGATAGCATTCGACAGCGAGAGAGAAAGTTGGCTATGCCCTGCGCCGTTGCTGGCAAGTGGATCGTCGCACCCTACGTATTTGTTTCAGTTTCAAGGTGCCACATACTCATTCAAGGTATCGAATCCATCGGCGCCGCTCATTGAGTTTGTTGTGTCGAATCTGCCGCCTGACTATGAGGGCTTCAAGTCGGCGCTTGTCGCAGCATTTTCGGAATATGGATTTGATGGATTGACGAGTTCGCCAAAGCTCGCATTCACGCCATACTTTCAAAAAATTGATACGGAAAGCAATTGACCTTTAACTACCCGAGGCCAACGAAAGTTGATCAATCTGATCCGAGCTGATTTTCTCTACTGAACGATAAGTCGGTTTGTTCGAATCCTGATGGTCGTTGGTAAGTCAGTGGCTAATTGTGAATCTCTACTTGCTCTATTGATGCCTCTAAATGGCAATGGATGAAGGAATTGATTTGAAGAAGCTCCTTTTCTGGATGTTTGGTATCGCTCTAGCGATCATCTTATTTTTCTCAGACAACATTTGGGGCTTCTATCGTTTCAAATCAATATGCGCGGAGCAAGGGGGGCTACGTGTTGCCGAGCCGCTGGAGCGTAATGTCGGCTGGATGGTCAAGGCTGGACACGTTACCTACGTTGAGTTCCCGGTAGGTATTCCATCGGTCGCATTTGTGCGGTATCGGAATGAACGTGATGGCATTCTGTACGACGTATACAAAACGCAGAGGGAGAAGATCAGCGAGGTGGGCTATGAACAAAGACTGGCGGACGTTCGCAACCCGGTGATATATGAATATCGATGGAGTCGGCACGCGCTGCGGAATGAAATCCGGATGTCGTCTGTGTTGCGTGAGGTAATAGATTTACGCAGTGGCAAGGTGGTCTCTACGTACAGAACGTTTAGCTATAGCGAATTCGAGCCTTCGAGGACGCCCCTCGCGGCACCCTCTGGCGTCACCTGTCCGGACGATCCTCCGCGCATCGATGAAAAGACGGGGAAAACTTTGCCATCATTGTTGTCGTTGGCGTTTTATCAGATGTTTAAGAATTGAGTGACGGAGTTGCGGCTAACTCAAATATTTAAAGGCGTCATGACTTGGCCGAGACGCCCGTCGCAACCTGTGCGACGCTTCAATTGGATGACCCGGTGCCTCGATCAATATTGCAATTATGCGAGTGCATTAGGAGAGGAAATCGACAAGAATGAAATCTGTGAAGTCGCTGTACTCATTTGGCGTCGCGCGGGCGGCAACCGTGGCAGCCAGCATCATCTTGCTGGTGGCTTGCGGCATTACCCCAGCCAAGCGGCACATCCCGACCGCAGTGCAGGAGCGACGGGACCGAGGTATAGCGATGTGGAAGTCGCTCTGCGAGAAATCGGGCGTATTTGTACATAAGACCGTCAGTGACGTCGAAGGAATTTATCTAATAAACGTGCGACTTCAATCCAATTTCGGAGAGTCGGCAGAAGAGCAATATGCGCTCGATGACCCCTATGGGCATGATTCCACGGGTGATCTCTACATTCATAACTTTCTGCGCGGATTTCATCATCATCCAAAAGGAAAGCCTTCTCCTTATAAAGATGCCCCTCGCATCGGGTATGAGTTCGTGGAGGCTGTTGATCCTAAAGATGGAAAACTCTATCGATTTACAAGTCGCATCGAGGAGCCATGGCTGACCGACAAGAGGTATCTCAAGGGTGTGACTCAGCTCGTGCTGGAACGCACGCCCATCGAGAAGCGGAGCGCTCGATATGGTGTGAAGTTTCAAGACATCTCTACCCGTGAAGAGCGCGATTATTGGATCGCGGGCAGCTCTCTGAAGGTCACAGACTTAGAAACGGGGAAGGTACTTGGAGAGCGCATCGGCTACATGATCGATTGGGCCCAAGGCAGTAGAGCAGGGAATCGATCACCTTGGCTTTTTGCCGCTGATAATGCATGCCCTAACTTTCTACATGGCGAGCCGAGGCGGGCACCAGCTGCATCTTCGCAACCGGGGCAATCGCTTGACTTTGTTGAACGCGTTCTTAAAGCAAAATATCGGGAGGAGTGGTAATTTGAGTCGTGCAAGGTATGAAAATCAAGTTTTATATCGATTTTCTCGGTAATTGAAAATGTTGATGGACCGATGACGGTTCTCTGCTTGTCTGGTCAGTATTTACGAATAGGGATGGATGAAAAAATGAATTGGAAGAAGACTTCCTTGTGGACGCTTGGCATCGCTCTGGTGATCGTCTTGTTTTTTTCGGACAACATCTGGGGCTACTATCGGTTTAAGTCGATGTGTGAAAGAGAAGGGGGGCTGCGAATAAATCAGCCGTTGGAGCGCGATGTCGGTTGGACAGTGAATACCGGACACATTGCTTATGTTCGTTTTCCCCTGAGCATTCAGGGAGTCGCTTTTGTTCGCTACCGCAACAAGCGTGACGGCCTCTTGTATGACGTCTACAGAGTCCATGAAAAGAATATGAACGACGATGGATACGTTCAACAGCCAGCGGATTCAAGTAAGCCCGTGATTTACGAATATCGTCTAACCCAAGAGAAATTGAGAGATGAAATTCGGATGACCACTGTGACGCAGGATGTCATCGACTTGCGTACCGGGAGTATTTCGGCTTCCTATAAAACTTTCGGATACAGCGAGTTTGAGCCATCGCGGACACCGCTTGCAGCCCCCTCCGGGATCAGCTGTCCAAGGGATGTTCCGGAGATTGACGAGAAAACTGGGGAGACTTTGCCGTCCTTAGTATATTTGGCATTCTCGCGGATGTTTAAGAATTGAGCGGTGAAGTTATGACTACCTCTAATATCCAAACACTTCACGACTTGGCCGAGACGGCCGTGGCAACCTATGCGACGCTTCAATCAAATGCCTCTCTTGCCCGAGATCTTATAAACCCAGACACAGGAGCTGGTTTTACTGAAACTCAAGCTGCAGATTTTGTTGATAGGTATAAGTTGCTTTCGACTCAGTCCAACGTGGCATTGAATGGTTTCAGTGGCTCCGTTTTTCTGGATAGACAAACCGGACAGAAGGTATTGGCGCTCCGCGGAACAGAGTTCACAGTGGGTGAGCAGGTGACGCCGGACCTGGTTGTGGCCGACATACTGGGTATTGGTGTGAATGGCTACGCGAATCTGCAAGGACTAGAACTTTATCGATACTTCAAGCGCCTGACCACGGTAGGTGGCCAAGACGTCAGTTATTCCGACGTCGAGCTGAGAACACTTTATGCGTTGAAACTTGGCCCCGCGTTCGGCAGTGTTGTGTTTTCAACGCCGCTTACAGCCTTGGCCGGATTGGATGGCTTCTCTGCATTTAAGACTGGGCTGCTCGGCGACAAAGGGATTGATGCTGGGCAGGAGGGAGCGAGCGTTATCGGTCCAGGCGAACGAATTGATGTCACGGGACACAGTCTGGGCGGTCATTTGGCATTACTGTTCGCTCGCCTTTTCCCGAGCAATGTCGCCGAAGTGGTTACTCTGAACGCGCCTACGTTCTTCACCCACGGTGATGGGTTCTTGAGCATGTTGGGCTTCCCCATTTCGATTAATGGCCAAATTACGAGAATCGAAGCTGATGGGGATGGTGTTAGCGAACTCGGTAATGTGGACCCTGGCAGTGCTGTTCGAATGCGCAAGAGAATATTCCAGGCGCTCTAGCAGCCATCAGCACTAATCATTCGAGTGTCAACGGTGTGGATGGTCTGCGGGTAATGGCTCTGTTGGCGCGGCTGGATATCCGTAAAGCCAGTGACGTGGTAAAGCTATCGGATTTCGTTCGGATATCCGCTGATGAGCCCGTTCCCAGCTATGAAAAGCTGGTTGATGCAGTTCGAAAATACTTGGCGGGCCCAGATGTCGCTCCGCTGCCCATCGGCGGTTCCGGCGACTTGAGCGCTCGGGCGACGCTCTATGACACGATCGATGCTCTTCAGAACAATGAGATTTTCAAGAGTCTCGAAGGAAAGCTAAACATTGAGGTGTCATCGCCGGACTTGGCCAAGAAGGCTAGAACAGATTTCGGCGCCTTGATTGCCTTACATGGCCTTTCCCCCATCTATGTCAGCGGCGTCGATACGGCTAGCCAAGCGGCGCTTGAAGCGGTCTGGCAAGTGGCTTGGGGCGAGATTTATGCCGCTTGGCAGTTCGATCGAAATTCCGCGCATCCGGAGACGTTCAGCGATGATTGGATGGCTGATCGGTCCGCTATGCTGAATTGGGTTATTCGAGCAAATCGTGAGGATAATCGAGATGTCGTTATCGGTGGCAATGGTGCCGCCAATCAGATATTCAGGAACTATGACCGGCCGGGCCACGTTGATTCCAGTATTCGAACCGGAGAGCTGTTGGTCAGCGATATCGACAGGCAGCATTTCCTGTTCGGCTCGTCCGGAGCCGATAGCTTGGCCGGTGGCAACAAAGACGACCATGTTTATGGCGGCGCTGGTGACGACCTGCTGATAGGGGGCGATGGGGCCGACCTGCTGGAAGGCAACACCGGCAAGGACGTGCTCGATGGCGGATCTGGCCAAGACACATTGGCGGGTGGACAAGGCGACGACCGTCTTTTGGGTGGGGCAGGGAACGACCTACTGCTTGGCGGTAGCGGCGCGGACGAGTTAAGCGGCGATTCGGGTAATGACGTTCTCAATGGGGGAGCTGGTGCGGACACGCTGTGGGGCGGTGCTGACAATGACTACCTCTTCGACGAGGGGGGGTCTGACACGAACGTCCTTCATGGCGACGATGGCAACGACGTTCTCGAGATCCGAGGCGGTGCCGGCGAGAGCACGCTTGACGGCGGAGCCGGCAACGACATCCTGATCGGCGGGCAGGGCAAGAGCACGCTCGACGGAGGCAAGGGCAACGACAGCATTCGCGGCGGCGATGGCGCCGACACGATCAACGCGGGTGAGGATGCCGACTTCGTGGACGCCGGCGCCGGCAACGACCAGGTCACCGGCGGCAAGGGCGCTGACTACCTCAAGGGCGGCGCCGGCAGCGACACCTACCTCTACGAAGGCAACGACTTCGGCGTCGACCTCATCGAGGACGGCCAAGGCGGCGACGTCATCCGCTTCGGCGAGACCTCCATCGGCTCGGCCACCTATGACGCCAACAAGCGCGCCTGGGTCGGCAATGGCGTCGAGATCCGCAAGTACGACCTGAACGGCTCGACGACGCTCGTCCTGAGCCAGGGCGGCGACAAGCTCAACACCATCTATCTGCGCAACTGGCAGCCCGGCCAGTACGGCATCACGCTCTCCGGCGAGCCGCAGGACCGCGAGCGTCCGCAGGTCACGCTGAACGCTCCGACTTCCCGCGCCGACAACAACTTCGTCGATCTCGACGAGGGCGACGCGATCGACGGCGGCCAGGGCAACGACGTGCTGCGCGGCACCGACAGCGCCAGCGTGCTGGCCGGCGGCACCGGCAACGACGTCCTCGACGGCCGCGGCGGCGATGACTGGCTGGAAGGCGGCGCAGGCAACGACATCATCTTCACCGGCGAAGGCAAGGACGTCGCCTACGGCGGCGCCGGCAACGACCTGCTGCAGGCCGGTGCCAACTTCGACATCACGCGCACGACTACGCCCGACACCCTGGCATGGATCGAAGGCTCCGGCTTCTTCGATTGGCTGAAGACCGATGCCGACACCGCGCACCAGTTCTGGTACTCGCAGGACGGACAGCGCTTCGACATCCCGCATCCCGAGCTGGCCGGCTTCGACATTGACTTCAAGACTGAACTGGATAGCAACCCGACCTATCAGGGCTATCTGTGGTGGTTCAATTCGGGCTCCCCAGAAGCCAGCCTCGAGCCCTCGATGAAGCTCAAGGTCACGCTCGGTGACAGTGGTGACGTGCAACGCGGCTCAAACCTCACGCAGGAGCCGCCAGCGACCCTCGGCAAGCCAAAGTCCTACGACCTGGTGCTGATGACTTCCGGCGACAAGCTCAAGCCTGGCTCTGACCTCGAAGGCGCGCGCCTGTACGGCGGCATCGGCAACGATGTGCTCTTCGGCGGCAACGAGAACGACAAGCTCTACGGGGAGGCGGACAACGACGTGCTCGTCGGCAATGACGGCGACGACCTGCTCGATGGCGGCGAGGGCGCCGATGAGCTCTCCGGCGGCGCGGGCCGCGACTTCCTCGACGGCGGCGACGACAAGGACACGCTGGTCGGCGGCATCGGTGCCGACGTACTGCATGGCGGCAAGGGCGACGACCGGCTCTACGGCGACGCCATGTATCTCTATCCGACCAAGGACTACCCGCCGGGCATGGACAAGTCGCGCATGGGCGGCGACTTCCTGGACGGCGGCGAGGGCAACGATTCGCTGTGGGGCAACCACGGCGACGACTACCTGTTCGGCGGCACCGGCCAGGACGAACTCTATGGCGGCGAAGGCGACGACCACGGCTTCGGCGAGAGCGGCGCGGACGCGCTCTGGGGCGGCAACGGCAACGACTATCTCGACGGCGGCGCGGACAACGACTCGCTCATGGGTGATGAGGGCAATGACTTCCTCTCCGGCGGCGCCAACGCCGACCTGCTGTGGGGCGATGCCGGTGACGACGTCCTCGACGGCGGCACCGGCGGAGACATCCTCACTGGCGGCGATGGCAGCGACTACCTGCGCGGGGGCGACGACAACGACACGCTCTATGGCGACGCGGGCGAAGGCACCGACGGCGCCGACATCCTCGAAGGAGGCGCCGGCAACGACGAGATGTCGGGCGGCGGCGGCAACGACCTCTATCTGTTCTCGCGCGGCGACGGACAGGACATCGTCCGCGACGATGGCGCGGGCGGGTCTCGCAACGTCATCGCGTTCAAGTTCTCGAGCGGCGACGTGCGCACGCTCGAACGCGATGGGGCCGACCTGCTGATCAAGTACGGCGCCACCGACCAGGTGCGCGTCGTCGGCTACTACCTGGGCAGCAGCTTCGGCCTGGCGAGCCTGGGCAGCGACGCCTCGGCCGAAGGGCAGGGCGATCCCCAGAACGCCATCGCCGAAATCCGCTTCGAGGACGGCACGGTCTGGGGCCGCGACGAAATCCTGGCCAAGGCGCCTCCACCCCCGGCCGGCGAGCCGCCCCTCGATCCCTTCGCAGCGCTTGCTCCGCTTTACTTCGTCAACGCGCTGCTCGCGCGCGACGAGGTGAAGGCCGCGGGCAAGCATGTGCTGAGCTACTCGTTCAGCACGATCGCCCCCCTCGAGGTGACAGGCGTCGCCCTGTTCAACGACGCGCAGAAGCAGGCGGTGCGCGATGCCCTCGCGCGCTTCAGCGCCGTCGTGGATCTCAAGTTCGTCGAACTGGCGGATGACGCCCAGGCCGACCTCAGCTTCCATCTGGACGACCTGACGTCCGAAGGAGCGGGCGCCGCAGCCGGCTATGCCATACCCGCCAATGGGGAGATTCACCTCAACAGCACCTTGTATTCGTTGACTCGCAAGGACGAGTTCGGCGACAGCGCGCTGCGAGCCTCGCTCAGCGTTGGCTCCGCGGGCTTCGAGGTGCTGCTCCACGAAATCGGCCATGCGCTCGGCCTGAAGCACCCGTTCGAGCCGCCCGTGCTCCCGAACGAGGAGAACAACAACACCAACACGGTGATGTCGTACACGCGTCCTGGCACCGCGGCGACGGCGCTCGCGCCTTTCGACGTCGCGGCGCTGCAGCGACTCTACGGCGTGAGCACGGCCATCAGCACCGGCAACGACATACACCGCTTCGGGACACGCTGGGTGCAGGACAGCGCCGGCAAGGACCTGTTCGACGCCAGCGCCGAGACCCAGGCGGTCTTCGTCGACCTGACACCGGGCTCCTGGATCTACAAGGGCTCGAAGGCCACCAGCATCCTCGCGGACAACCAGGCCTTCATCGGCTTCGGCACGCAGATCGAGGATGCAACCGGTGGCTCGGGCGATGACACGCTGACCGGCAACGATGCGGCGAACGTCCTGACGGGCGGCGGCGGCAACGACGTGCTTCGCGGCGGCGGCGGTGCCGACATCCTGGCGGGCGGCGACGGCTCGGACACCTACGTGTGGGGCGCTGGCAGCGGCAAGGACATCGTGACCGACGCGGGCCTCGCGTCCGCCGACATCGACACGCTGCGAGTGACTGGCGGCCTGGAGCCCGATGACACCGTGCTCACGCGGGCCGGCGACGACCTGATGATCCGCAGGCGCGGCGGCGATGACTCGGTGACTGTCTCCAGCCACTTCGCGGGGACCTCGATCGAGCGCATCGTCTTCGACAACGGCACGAGCTGGGACGCCGCGGCGATCCTGGCCAATCTCGTCACCGGAACGACGGAAGGCGCCGACATCTATCTCGGCACCGAAGGCGACGACCGGATCGACGGCCTGGGCGGTAATGACGAGATCGGCGGTCTTGGCGGCGCCGACGCAATTCATGGCGGCTCTGGCAACGACACGCTGCGTGGCGACGATGGCAACGACTCGCTGTATGGCGACGAGGGGATCGACGTCCTCATCGGTGGCAATGGCGATGACCTGCTCGCCGATGGCGAGACGATGGACGGCGGCTTCGGCTCCGACACCTATGTCTGGGGCCGCGGTGCAGGCCTGTCGGTGATCGGCGAGTCCGATCGCGCGACCGGAGACGTCAACACCCTGCGTCTCAAGTCCGGCATCTCGCCGGCGGACGTGGTCCTGTCCAGGAACGACTTCGACCTTCAGCTGTGGGTGAAGGGCACCGCGGACGGCCTGACCATCACGCGGCAGTTCACCGACGGCGTGATCGGCAGCATCGTCTTCGACGACGGCACGGTCTGGGACGCCTCCACCTTCATGCCGCAGACGGACAAAGCCCAAACGGGCACTGCCGGCAACGATGTCCAGGTGCTCGGTCCATTCAACGACAGCTACGAAGCCGGCGCCGGCGATGACCGCATCGAGGGGCGCGACGGCAACGACACGCTCAGGGGCGAGGACGGCAACGACTCGCTCAACGGCGGCAACGGCGGCGACCTGCTGTACGGCGGCGCAGGCCAGGACCTGCTGGCCGGCGACGATGGCGATGACCAGCTGGTGGGCGATGCGGGCGACGACACGCTCCAGGGCGGCACCGGCAACGACTTCCTGCAAGGCGGCGCAGGTTCGAACGTCCTGTACGGCGGCGACGGCAACGACGAGCTGCTCAGCGATACGCCAAGCGCCCGCGACACGATGTATGGCGCGCAGGGCGACGACACGTACCGGATGTCCTACGGTCAGCGGGCATTCATCAACGCCGTGTCCATCGACGACTCGACCACCTCGAACGATCGCTATATCGCATCCAATCCGGAGGGCTGGGTCAGCAGCTCGGTCACCCAGACCTGGACCATCAACGACGCCGGCGGCGACGACGATCAGCTGTCCTTCACCGGCTTCGCCATCAATCCGTCGTCGACCGTCATCCGGTCCACCGGCACCGGGTTCTCGATCACCGGCACCAACCTCCAGATCCTCATCCAGAACGCCTTCGATGCGAATGGCAACAAGGCTGCCGGCGCCATCGAGAAGCTGACCCTGGGCAATGGCGCGGTCTACGACTTCAGTCAGTTGATCGCGGCGACGCAGCAGTCCACCACGGGCGACGACTCGATCCTGGGCTTTGCCGGCAACGACACGCTCGACGGCGGCAATGGTCAGGACTCCCTGGATGGCGGCGCTGGCGACGACGTGCTCAAGGGCGGCGGCGGCTTCGACCGGCTCTGGGGTGGTGCCGGCAACGACACACTGGAGGCGGGCCCGGGCGGCGGCAGTCTGAATGGCGGCGCGGGTGACGACACCTTCATCGTGCGCGCTGGAGACGGCGCGGTCGACATCAGCAGCGACGGCAGCGACAGCGGCGTCGATACCTTGCTCATCGACGATCTGCCGGGCGCGCTGTCAGTGACGCTCGACGCTGTTTCCTCGGACTCCGACGAGGACCAGGTCACGCTCCGCTGGAACGATGGTTCCGCCTCGGTCCGCTTCGGCCTGAAGTCCTCGACCAGCGCGATCTCCGGCGTCATCGAGCGCGTTCGCTTCCGCGATGGCAGCGAACTCGACATTCCGGCGCTGATCGCGGCGAAGCTGAGCAACCCGACGGCAGTCGCGGACCTGCTGCGCGGCACCGGCGCCAGCGACCAACTGCAAGGACTGGAAGGCAACGACACCCTGTACGGGCGCGACAGCGCGGACACGCTCGACGGCGGACTCGGCGACGACCAACTCTTCGGCGGTCTTGGCGACGACCTGTTGATCGGCGGTGCAGGCAATGACACGTTCAATGGCGGTGCGGGGCGCAACACCTTCGTGGTGTCCGATGCGTCCGGCAGCGACATCGCCCGATACGACCAGGGGGCGTCCAACCTCCTGCGCGTCGACAGCGATGTGGCGGCGGCCTCGCTGAAGGCGCGCTGGTCGTCCGGCTCGATGGCGTACTACCGGAACTCCTACGAAGCGGAGAGGGGCAGCCCGGCACTGCGCTGGCAGACCAATCTGATCCTGAGCTATGGCGGCAGCGGCAGCACGCTGACGGTCGACGCGGCGAACTTCTCGTGGACGCCCGATGAGGCGGTCTATGCGAAGGGCAGGTTCGGCGTCGAGGGCGTGGCGTTCGCCGGTGGCGGCTCGCGGTCGCTGGAAAGCCTGGTCGCGGAGGCGAATACCGTCACCGCGGGCAACGACGTCCTCCTCGATGCATTGGAGACGAACGTGTTCTCGGGCGGTGCCGGCAACGACACCGTCTACGGCTTCAATGGCGCGAACCGGCTCGAAGGCGAGGATGGCAACGACTTCGTCGTTGGCGGAGACGATGACGATGCGCTGATCTCGGGCGGCGCCGGCAATGACACGCTGGTCGGCGGATTGGGCTCGGACCTGCTGCTCGGCGGCGACGGCGATGACCGTCTTGCCGCTGGCACGGACTGGCTCCAGGCAGGACTTCCCTCGAACTCCCGCATCCCGGATGGGGCCCATGGCACCGACCGGGACACGCTGATCGGTGGCGCGGGGAACGACATCCTTTCCGCCGGCGACCGCGATGTCGTGTTCCAGTTCGGGCGAGGTTTTGGCCAGGATGCCGTCTTCGGTGCCCAGACCCGCGGCTACTCGAGCACGATCCGGTTCGATGCGTCCATCAATCCCGCAGACGTCCAATTCTCCCGGGCGACTGATCGCCAACTGCTCGTATCGATCCGGAACAGCGCGGACGTCATGTCCGTTGCCTCGTTCTTCAACACCGAGGACGTGAGCAACGAGCTCTCTTCGTTCTACTCGAGCGCCCGGTTCGAGTTTGCCGATGGCAGCGTTGTTCTTGCATCCGAGGTGCCGAGTCGACTGGTCGCGGTCCACACACCCATGCCGGACGCGTTCGTGGGAACGGACGGCGACGACGTGCTGTCTGGCGAGAAGCCTCTGGACGCCCTGTTCGGCGGAGCCGGAAACGACACCTTGAGCGGGCCCGGTCTGCTGGTGGGCGGGGAGGGCGCAGACACCTACCGGTTCGACTTCACCAAGGCGCCAGCAGGCGCCCAACGCAGTTCTGGTCAGGACGTGATCATCGACGAGATCGGTGAGGACGCCGATACCTTGGTCGTCGCGGCCGGCATCGCGCCGGATGACCTCGTTGTCTCCGCGGATCGCGTGGAGGGATACAACCGCTGGGTGGAGGGCTACACCTTGCGGTCCCGCGTCACCGATGCGGTGTTGACCATGTTCGATGTCGAGAACGTGAGGTTCTCGAATGGCGTGGTCTGGGGCATCGATGAGCTGGAGGCCCGGACGGCCGAGCGCTATGGCAAGTCTGGCAATGACACGCTGACCGGCGACCAGCGGGACAACCGGATGAGCGGACTGGCGGGCAACGATTCGCTGGTGGGCAACGAGGGCAACGACACGCTCGACGGCGGCTTGGGCGTCGACACGATGAAGGGAGGCGTCGGGGACGATCTCTACGTCGTCGACAACGCCGGCGACGTGGTGTCGGAGTCCGCGAACCAGGGCGTCGACATGGTCACTGCCAGTGTGTCGTACACGCTGACGAGCAATGTCGAGCAGCTCAGCCTGAGCGGCACGGCCGACATCAACGGCACCGGCAACACACTGGCCAACGTCCTCACCGGCAACGACGGCGCCAACGTCCTCGACGGCCTCGCCGGCGCGGACACGATGCAGGGCGGCGGCGGCAACGACGTCTACAAGGTCGACAACGTCCTGGACGTCGTCATCGAGAAGCCGTCCAGCGGCACGGACCGCGTGGAGTCCACCGTGACCTACACGCTGTCCGCCGACGTCGAGCAGCTCACGCTGCTGGGCACCGGTAACTTGAACGGCAGCGGCAACGCCTCGGCCAACACGCTGCTCGGCAATGCCGGCATCAACCGGTTGGACGGCGGCGCCGGCGCGGACTCGATGACCGGCGGCGCGGGCAATGACACCTATGTCGTCGACAACGCCGGCGACCTCACCGTCGAGGCCGCCAACGGCGGCACCGACACGGTGGAGTCCTCGGTGACGTGGTCGCTGATGTCGGAGACCGAGAACCTGACGCTGACCGGCGATGCCTCGGTGAATGGCACCGGCACCGCGCAGAACAACACGCTGCGCGGCAACACCGGCAACAACCTGCTCAGCGGCCTGGCCGGCAACGACTCGATCGTCGGCGGCGCGGGCGACGACACGCTCGATGGCGGCGCTGGTGTGGACACGCTGGTCGGCGGTACCGGCAACGACACCTACGTCATCGACGCCACCACCGACGTGATCACCGAGAACGCCAACGAGGGCACCGACACCATCGTGTCCGCCGTGACGCTCACCCTGGCCACCAACCTGGAGAACGTCACGCTGTCCGGCACCACCGGCCTGGGCGCGACCGGCAACGCGGCCAACAACGTGATGACCGGCAACGCCGGCGCCAACGCGCTGTCCGGCGCGGCAGGCAACGACACGCTCGATGGCGCCGGCGGCAACGACACGCTGACCGGCGGCGCGGGCGCGGACGGCTACGTCTTCGGCCGCGGCTACGGCAGCGACACGATCATCGAGAACGACGCGACCACCGGTGTGAAGGACTTCGTCAGCTTCGGCGCCACCATCGCCAAGGGCGACATCAGCTTCCAGAAGAGCGGCAACGCGCTGCTGGCCAAGGTGAACGGCACCAGCGATGTGCTGACGCTGCAGGACTGGTACCTGGGCTCGAAGTACCACGTCGAGGAGTTCCGCTTCGGCGATGGCACCGTGCTCACCGACACGCAGGCCCAGGCCCTCGTGTCGGCGATGGCGGCGTTCTCTTCGTCAGGGACGACGTCCTCGATCGCGTCGGCGTCCGACAGCTCGCAGCGCATGCCCAGCATGGCCGTCAGCGAGCCTCATCGTCACGTGAGCTTCTAAGCCGCGGCACAGGCCCGGTGCGGGCTGCCTGCACCGGGCCTCTCGGGGAAAACGCCGATCTCCGGCCCGCTCAGCCTCCTGTCAGCCTCGCTTCCCACAATGCCCCTCGACCCGGTCAGTCTGTCGTGACCGGCCACCTCAGAGGAATATCGGCATCATGTGGAAACTCGTCCTTGGATTCATCGTCTTCGCCGCGATCGCGCTCTTCGTGCTGATGCGCAGCGGCGGCAACATCGACCTGAGCGGGGAGAAGCACGACGTGACCGGCGGTCACGCCGAGCAGGCCGCCAGCGATGCCGCCTCGGCGGCGATGGCGGCGGCTTCCGCGGTCATCCCCATGGACGCGGCCTCGGCGGCCTCGTCTGCCGCCTCCGCCGCCTCCCACTGACCGGACGCGAACCCGCGGCTGCCGCCGTTCAGGCGGCCCGCTCCTCGCCGGCGGCGCGCAGCGGCGCGTCGACCGGCAGCCGCATCACCATGCGCGTGCCTTCACCGGGATGGGAGATCACCTCGATCTGCCCGCCCAGGACGTTCGTCACGATGTTGTGCACGATGTGCATGCCCAGCCCCGAGCCGCCCTTGCCCAGCTTGGTCGTGAAGAACGGATCGAAGATCCGCCGCACCACCGAGGCATCCATGCCCCGGCCGTCATCGCGCACCGAGAGCTCCACCTGCCCATCCTCCAGCCGGTGGCAGGCCACGGTCACCTCGCCGCGCTCGCGCCCCTCGAAGGCGTGCACCAGCGCGTTCATCAGCAGATTCGTCAGCACCTGGCCCAGCGCGCCCGGATAGCTGCTCATCCGCAACTCCGGCTGCAGCTCGGTGACGATGCGCAGGGGCGTGTGCTTGAAGCTGGGCTCGACCATCACCAGCACGTCCTCCACCACCTGCGCCAGCTCGAAATCGCGCCGCGTGTCGCTGGTCTGATCGATCGCGACCTGCTTGAAGTCGCGCACCAGGTCCGCCGCCTTCTGCACGTTGCGGTGCAGGATGTCCTGACCCCGCCGCGTGTCCTTCACCAGCTCCTCGAGCTGGCTGCGCCGCATCGGCGTGTTGTCCGTCAGCATGCGGTCCAGCTTGCCCCACCGGTCCTCCAGCGCCGACACCACCGTCAGCGCATTGCCCAGCGGCGTGTTGAGCTCGTGCGCGACGCCCGCCACCAGCCGCCCCAGCGACGCCAGCTTCTCCGACTCCACCAGCTCGCGCTGCGCGGTCTTCAGATTCGCCAGCGCCTGCGTCAGCTCGGCGTTGGCCTCGGTCAGCTCCACGGTGCGCTGCGCCACCTGCTCCTCCAGCGTGCTGGCGTGGCCGCGCAGGTCGTCGAAAGCCTTCAGCAGCGCCTGCCGCATCCGCTCCATCGCCTTGCCCACGCGCGCGATCTCGTCCTCGCCCCCGAGCTCCAGCGGCTTGTCGAGCTGCCCCGACGCCAGCTCGTCGGCCGCCGCGGACAGGCTCGCGATCGGGCGCAGCACGCGCCGCTGCATCACCACCAGGATCAGCGCCAGCGACACCGTCAGCGTCAGCAGGCTGCGCCACAGCGCGTTCCAGAGATCGTCGCGCTTGCGCGCCATCAGCGGCTCCGCGCTCATGACCACGGTCAGCTTGGCGATCTCGCGGCCGTCGCGCAGCACCGGGCGCGTCTCGCTCAGCGTCATCGCGTCGTCGGGCGAGCCGCGGTGGAACTCGATGAAGGCCTGCTGCGCGGCGTTCTCGGTGACGACCACCGACACGAAGCGCGGATCGTCCACCTGCGCCTTGACCATGGGCTCGGCCAGATCGGGCGAGACCTGCCAGATCGGCTCCGCCAGCGACAGCGCCAGCACCTCCGACACGCGCGACAGGTCGCGCTGGAGGTCCTCCATCACGACGCGCCGGCTCAGCTGCTGCTCATAGAGCAGCACGCCGCCAGTGGGCAGCGCCAGCCCCACCAGCAGCGCCAGGATCACCGCGCTGCGCAACGAAGTCTTCATCAGGGCCACGTCCGTCCCTCTGTCCAACCCTTGTGACGGCGGATTATGCGGGGCCCGCGCGAGCACCTCATGCGGCGAAACGCGCATGCCGCGATGCGCTGGCCGTGCGCTTGTCGTGCGATGGGCGGGCGATGAGCGGGCGAGGGCGCGGACAAGAATCCAGCATTGCCCCTTCGCGAACGCGCCCCCGGCCGCGCTTCCTAGAATCGGCCGCCATGAGCAGTTCCCCATCGGCGGCACCCGGCGCCGCCGCCCCCTCCGGCACCGCGTCCGGGCGCGTGCCGCTGAGCGGCCTGCTGCTGGCCATCGGCGGCGCCATCGGGTTCTCCGGCAAGGCGATCATCGTCAAGCTGGCCTACCGCCATGGCGTCGACGCCATCACGCTGCTGATGCTGCGCATGCTGCTGGCGCTGCCGCTGTTCCTCGCGCTGGCCTGGTGGGCCGGACGAGGGCGGCCGCCGCTCACCGGCCGCGAGCGGCTGGCCATCCTCGGGCTGGGCTTCAGCGGCTACTACCTCGCCAGCTTCCTGGACTTCGCCGGACTGGCCTATGTCACCGCGAGCTTCGAGCGGCTGATCCTCTATCTCAACCCGACCATCGTGCTGCTGCTGTCCTGGGCGATGTTCGGGCGGCGCGTGTCGCTGCGGCAGGCCGGCGCGCTGGCGGTCAGCTACGCCGGCGTGCTGCTGGTGTTCGGCCATGAACTGCAGGTCGCCGGCGCCAACGTCTGGCTCGGCGGCGCGCTCGTGCTGGGCAGCGCGGTGTCGTATGCGCTCTATCTGGTCTACAGCGGGGAGTGGGTCAAGCGCCTCGGCGCGATGCGGCTCACCGGGCTGGCGACCTCGGTCGCGTGCGGGTTCTGCATCGCGCAGTTCCTGCTGACCCGGCCGGTGTCGGGATTGGCGGAGCTCGCACCGGCGGTGTGGTGGCTGTCGGTGCTCAACGCGCTGGCCTGCACCTTCGCGCCGGTGCTGATGGTGATGATGGCGATCGAGCGCATGGGGGCAGGCATCGCCGCGCAGACCGGGATGATCGGACCCATGTCCACGATACTGATGGGCGTGCTGATCCTGGACGAGCCGCTCACCGGCTGGGTCGTCGCAGGGACCGCGCTGGTGATGGGCGGCGTGTGGCTGCTCGCGCGGCAGCGGCGCTGACGCGCTGAGGCGCTGCCGGATCCCTCGGTGCGGACGTCATCCAACCAACCACGGAGATCGACATGGACTTGGGAATTTCGGGCAAGTGGGCCCTGGTGTGCGCGGCTTCGAAGGGGCTCGGCGCGGGTTGCGCCGAGGCGCTGGCCGCGGAGGGCGTCAACGTCGTGATCACCGCGCGCGGTGAGGAGGCGCTGCAGGTGCAGGCCGCGAAGCTGCGCGCGCTCAACCCCGCCGTGCAGGTCGTGGCCGTCGCCGGCGACATCACCACCGAGGCGGGCCGCGCCGCTGCGCTGGCCGCCGCGCCGCGCATCGACATCCTGATCAACAACGCCGGCGGCCCGCCGCCCGGCGACTTCCGCGACTGGGAGCGCGAGCAGTGGCTCGCCGCGCTGGACGCCAACATGCTGACCCCGATCGCGCTGATCAAGGCCACCGTCGACCAGATGGCCGCTCGCGGCTTCGGCCGCATCGTCAACATCACC
>Ga0099823_1001873_pt1 | contig 18250 bp, 19 predicted proteins | sample CowpearedBW_FD_76831 | JGI IMG/M metagenome (GOLD analysis project Ga0099823, IMG submission 76831) | Root nodule microbial communities of legume samples collected from California, USA - Cow pea red BW | ecosystem: Host-associated > Plants > Roots > Nodule | place: USA: California | collected...
ATAATTTTATTTAATAATTTAATTTCTATTTTAATTTCTATTTTAATTAAATATCTCAATTCAAATATGAAATATTAAAAGATAGTTAATTGGGGTTTAGTTATTTAAAAAAGAAATTAGTGGTTAATATATCCTTTTCCTCTTATTAATTAAATTTTCAATGCTTAATATTTTAGCTCATTAAAAAAAAAAACCAAAAATGGTCAATCCTTACTTTATTCTCGTATAAAAGAGTTAATTAACCAATCGCATCATTGTTCAACCACACTCATACAAAGACATACTTTACTTGTTATGACCTATGAACATGTTGGGCATTGCGCTCATCGATTCCTCCTTCTAACCAACCCTTCCTTAGTTATTAAAATACCCTATTTTTATATTAAAGTCCAATCTGCTAGGGTAGGGGTTTACAATGTAAGAATGCATTTTGTATAAAAGCAAAATATTTTTTTATCCACTTATTCCCGATATTTATTTAATGTAATCCGTACAAGTTATTTCCTTAAATTGGGTCAACATTATTTGATTGTAGATTTTTTTTATATGTATAAAACTCAGGATAAGTATCATTATATTTATTAAGATTGACACTTTAATGTATATCTATTATTTATCATCATATAAAAATATTATTAAAAAAATAAAGGTAAACAGAGGAGGATTGTGAGAAAAGGGAAGGAGAGATGAGTTAACATGTTTGCTTGGTTCTCACACATTTTCATAATTTATATATTTAATCCCTAATAAAATAAAATTTAAATTATTAATGTAATGTCATTAATATTATAATTTATATTTAGTTTTAAGTGAAATTTCATCTTTATTTATTTATAATATTATTAGAAACTTACAAAAGTTAGATATAAATAACTCTTTTAATTTGTATTTGGACTTTCTTATTTTATTATGAAGTTATATAAATTATAAAATATATATAAATATAATAATAGTCAAATAAAAAAAAGAATTAAGGAAAATTGGAATTTCTTGAAGTCTAGGATTTTTTCTAGTGTCCTTTTGTCATTAATTATCTCCTTTTATTTGTTTAAAACACCAAACTTGATCATCACAACTTACATATATGGTGTTTGGAAATGTCAAATATAATTTTTTATATCGAGAGGAATAACCAACTATATCTCTTATAGCAGTTAAAGTAAAATTTGATAAATTTATTACACATGATATTTGACTGAAAATGTAAAATCATTTGTCTTTAAACATATATTAATATTACCATGACTGGCAACCTATTTTTCAAGAAATAATTTGATATTTTTTATTGATAATTTATAGAGGTTCGTGCAGTTTGACAGCAACACCTTAATAACTTAACTGATAATAATATTTAAATTACTAATCTGTTTACAGCAATTGATAATAATATTTAAATAACTAAATTGATACAATTTTAATTCCAAGATAAGATAATACTGAAAGCCATGTTTTTTTTTTCCTGCACAAATCAGTATTATCCTAACCAAAAGATGAAGGCCTCATTCTTAATTAACGTCTTTGGAAATTAAGCAACTTTATGGCAATGGCAAAGATGCATGCAAAAGTTACTGCAAATACTATAAGAACAGCTGAAACCACTCCCAAAAAATCATGCCTAAAACCAAAGTACTTTCTCAAAAACTCTTCCACTGATGTACTTTTACCATTAAAATCAACACTTCCTTGAATATCTCCATACTGTGATGCCACCAACCCATACAAAGTCCAAGCTACTGGATTTCCCCAGTAGTACCATCTCCACCACACAGGAATCCTCTGTTCATCCATGCCCAAAAGGACAAAAATAAACTTAATCTTCCTTAGGAAACTCAGTAACAACTCAGAGACAAAAACAGTAAGACAAAGACAAATAAGCATAACATTTTCTTAAATCATAGGACATGATAAATCACTAGAGACAAATCGTGTTTGTCTCTTGTAAGACTTTAAAAAAGGTTGAATAAGTTTGTTGTTCCTAAACTTGAAAGCAAAACTAGAATTTGTCATTTTCCAAAATTTAAAATGAATAGATATAGTCAAACTTGGCATTTAAGATGTAACATATCAACAAATTATGTAACCAACTCATACGTTAGTCTAAAAAGCCGTTTAACATGTCAAAAAATGTAACAAAGTTGGATAAGAAAAACTATATTTACCTATTTTAAAGTTTATGTTATCAAAGTTTGGAACTAGAATGAATTTTACATAAAAGTTTAGAGACTAAAAACATATTTAATCAGTTAAAAAAGTTCATCTAGAAGTAATTGAAGTGTTAGGCAGTGTCCTGATATGAATACATATCTGATACATCACACAATGAGAAATATCAGAGTGATATATATCAGAGAACACGTTGTATCATTAGTTGAAATTCATATTAGGTGCTTTCAATCGGTGTATAGAGTGCATTAGAAAGAGTATTAGAAAGTGTATAATAGCACTCTCTTCATGTCTCAAGGTTATAAAGTAAATCTAAGAAACTGCATCAAACATCAAAGGAAGTTAAAGCTTACTGGTCGTGGGATTATGAATCCTGCGAAGAGATTCCACACTTCATAGATTCCAGAAGAAAATATAATCGCAATGGTGGGGTTTGCGGTCAATGCAGCAGACATCATGCCATAATAGGTAAAGTAGAGGAAGGTGAGGTACATGAAGAAAAGGTACCAGAAGAATTTAGCTACAGTCCACTCAAAACCGATCATTGAGTACACTATAAGGCTATAAACCACACTTTGTACAAGAACATGAGGTAGTTCGATTACAACCTGCAAGAAAATGTTAAGATCAGAAAAGTTAGACCCTGAAAGAAATTTTTACATCATTACATGCTAGGAAGTTAAAAAAGCCAAATCTCTGAATAGCAAGTGTTTTGCCTGCGCAAAAGCATATGCCAAAGCTGAATACATTCCAGCAGCTTTTTCCCTATAAAATACTGTTCTTTCAACAGCCACCAACGGCTGTGCTGAATAAGCATTCTTAACACCAAGAAGGAGAACTGCAGAATACATGGATCCCATGGCATTGAAAAGATCTTGTTGCTTTTTGCTGCAACAGACATGGAAATACACCTTTAGAAAGAGCTACAGAAATATCTAACATGAGTTTGAGGCAACAAAATTTCATATTTTTCAGTTTGATGACTTCATCTCACATTTTGGAGCCAAGGTCCCAATAGATGCTCCCAAACAACAAGGCCAGAGCGATTGTGTAGAGAAATCTTTGGGCAGTGTATTGATTATTGCGCCAGTAAGACAAATGTTGTTTCCATAAGCAAGCCATGCATTGAGTAATGAAGGACCTTGAGTACTTTGTAGGAAAATGAAGGTCCTTTGAACCAGTCACTGGAGTACTCAATTCTTTGATCATTTCCTTGTTTTTCCTGAAATATAATATGCCACATGACAGTTTACCTGATTAACCTCTCTGTACTTTGAACAACTTACAAAGTTACAATGAAATTATAGCTATAGCATATTATTTTCATGTTCTAGAGTTTGATTAGACTTCAACGAATTGAATATACCTGTATAACTCTGAATTTTTGTACACTTCAGCAAAATCAATCCCCAGTTCCATTTCTGCTGCTGAAGTTGTGACTTCCAACATCCATGTTGCTGGGTTGTAGCCATCCTCAATCGTATGGACCCCTTTAATTTCCTTCATGAGAAATTTGTTCACAACAGTGAAATTTTTACTAAGATAGGTCTGAAGCAAAACATGCAGTTTAATTTTCTTGACGTTTTACCTCAAAGTAACTGATTAAGTGAGAAGAATGATGTCCAAGTGGCCCCACATATATCTCTTGGCCTCCTCGCTTCATAAGAAAAAGCTGCATTTATTTGACAAAAAAAGTTAGAAACTTCTTAATAGTATAAAGATGTCAGTCACAGTTTTTTACTCTGGTTATTTTACCTCATCAAAAGATTCAAATATATCAATGCTAGGTTGATGGATTGTGCAGACAACTGTTCTTCCGGTGTCCACTATGTTTCTAACTGCTCTTATGACAATAGCAGCAGCTCTTGCATCTAGCCCAGAAGTTGGTTCATCCATGAATATGATAGAAGGATTAGCCACTAGCTCAACAGCAATAGTTAATCTTTTGCGTTGCTCGGTTGATAAACCGTTAACACCTGGCAATCCAACCATTGCATGCTTTAGAGAGTTCAGCTCCACAAGTCCAATGACTTCCTCAATGAACATCTGCCACCAACCATTGGTCATTTCAAAACTTAGTAAACTGATAAGGTTGGAAGTCTCACATCGATTAAAGACAAGGCCAATTTACAGTATAAGTGAATGCAAGTCTCACCTTACAAGTCAGTTTTGTATAGTTGAGTTAGGCTTAAGGTACTAACCTTCATGGTTTCTGAATTGATTTCTGCTGATAATCGAAGCCATGCTGAATAGAGCAAAGATTCGTATACTGTGACATGGGGAGAGTGGATATCATTTTGTTCACAGTATCCAGAAATTCTTGCAAAGGTTTCTTGCTTCTTTGGATAGCCAGAAATTGTGATGTTCCCACCAATATACCCCCCGGTCTTTCTTCCAGCTAGTACATCCATCAGAGTTGTTTTGCCAGCACCAGTGGAACCCATTAATGCTGTGAGAACTCCTGGTCTGAAAGCGCCACTCACACCCTTCAAAAGTTCCAACCTATCCTCAAGAACACCCTGATTCTTCATTTCCTGCAAATTTAGTGCATGGACTCAGAAATCTTAATCATTCTCAGAAAGTTTAATACAAGTGCTTTATTTTTTCAATTACTTATTTATCTGCATTACCTGTGGCATGTCAACAGAATATGTTACATCATCAAAGGTGATGGAATATGATTCAAACGGAAGAACCATTCCTCTTCTCTCAGTTTCTTTTCTTCTGGATGAAGACCTAGCAGAAATGCTTCCACCATCCTGTGCATTGCTTTGAGATTCCTCTGATTTAACAGCTTGATGCTGCACTATTGCTGATAGCCAATTTGTGACAGTATTAGTACACAAAATTAAGCTCTCTTTTTGGGTTACAAAACATTTTTAGGATGAAAAAGCTCACGGTTCAAGTAACTGAGAGCGAGGATGTAAGTGATATTGAACACTATCGCATATCCAAACAGTGCCCCAACACCAATCCAATACCACTTCGGCTCAGTGAAGAACCCGCGAGATTTCAGAACTTCAACTCCTAATGGTGTTGTTGAGTTGGGTAGAACCTTTCATATGAAACGTGTTCATATACATTAGATTATCTATACAAGGCAAGCACAAAATGTATACAAAGACTAATACAGAAAAGCTTACATGTCTCCATCTCTTCCCTAGGAACTCATTATTTACTAGGGCATTTTGTCCATACATCATAGGTGAAGACCAAAAGCCCCATAGCCACCATTTTTTCACATTGTCTATAGAATGAAGCAGAGACAAAAAAAGTAAAAGTGTTATTGTAATGAAAGAAAATACTTCTTTTGTACTAATGTTATGGTACCTTTTGACAAGACGAAGCCACTCATAGCAATGAGAATGGACAATACATATGACCCAATTGTGAAACCTACTGTCAGTTCCCTACTAACTGCTCCTATAAACCGGAATAAGGATGAAGCCATCTGATTAACAACTAACAGAAGAAGGAATTGCCTGAAGAGTCTGCGTTAAGTAGATATATAGATACATGTCATTTCTCACTGAGTAGTATTTTAACATGAGGGAAGGGGAAGAGGGAAATAAATAGCACATAAACACAGTTCTTTTACCTTCCAACATATGGATCAAAACCAATAACATAGTATGTGAGGAACACCCAGATTCCCACTTGCCCTAAAGTCACGGGGATTTTCAGGATCCATCCAGGAAGAACATATATCCATGAAGGGAAGAAGAGAAAGTCCCTTTGCTTGTAAAAAACAGGAAGCTTAGAAACTGTCACGGTAAGATCAGTAAACCCATCCAACAAAGTTATGAGAAGGGCATAGAACAATGCACCCACATATATACCACCATCAGTCACTGAATCATGGTGAATCTCAGTCCGAAAAAGAACAGTCATTGAAATAAAAGCCACTGTAGCACTCTAAAAGATGTAGCAAAAGGTATCAGTAATGGAAATTATTACATAATGTCGTTGAACATGAAAAGTTACAAAGATGAAACCTACCCGGAAAAGTTGGAAGATGTGAAGAAATGAGTTACGCTTCATGAGTAAACATTCTCTTGACAAGCAGGCTTTAAACAGTTCCCACTTTCCCAATCCATACTTTTCGGTGGCCAAAGCTGCAGGGTGGCTTTTCGATTTGTCAAATTGAGTATCAAGTTCATTAGCCAGGCTTCTCCCAACATGAAATGATTGAAATGCCTCTACAAACTCTTTGGTTGTGACGAATCTGTAAGGCTGATCTCTGAGTACCCAATATTGCTCCTGATCTTTCCTTGATGTTACCTTAAAGTAATGAATTCGTACATGTGAGAATGAAATAAAAGTGCTACTAGTCTATGACATTGAACATGCAGAAAGAAGTTAAACCACACTTACTTCTTGCAAAAAGTCTGCAACGCCTTTCCTCTCAGGACATTTGAAACCCACAGAAGCGAAAAATTCAAGAACATGTTCACGGGGACCCTGATACACAATTTGCCCATCTGAAAGTAGAAAAATGTCATCAAAGAGATTGTAAGTCTCTGGTGCTGGTTGTAAGAGTGAAACAACAGCAGTTCCTTTGAGAGAATGGATATAGTGCTTGAGTGAATTCACAACTTGAAAAGTTGTTGAACTATCCAAACCAGTAGATATTTCATCCATGAATAGAGCTTTAGCTGGTCCAACAAGAATTTCCCCTGTATTTACAGATATATATTTCGTGAAGATTTTTGCACCACAAATTGCTTGAGTTAATTAAATATGATACACTTCAAAATTTGAAGTGAAAATAGATTTACCTGTGGTAACACGTTTTCTTTGTCCACCTGATATACCTCTTAACATTTCATTTCCCACAACAGTATCAGCACAGACCTCCAGTCCAAGAACCTGAAAATATAAAGCAAATCAAACTGGAATTTAACACGAAATGGCTTTAGAGTTATAAGAGAACGCTTGAGTACAGAGATTTTACCCTTAGAATATAATCTGTGATAAAATTTGCTTTCTGACCTTCGGTTGCTACAGCCTGAGCATTACAAGTCAGAAGTTCAACCACTTAATCATCAATCATTCCATTTAATTCTAAGAAATAGACATAAATAGATGGTTCACTCAAGTTCAACACAAATAAAAAGGAAAAGCAGGTGTAACATATTTGTTCATAGTATCTGTATCCCCAAAGGGAAAATTCATTGCTTCTTAATGAGCAGAAACAGAACTCAAAATTTTAGTACATATCTTTGGTAGAAAATAATCTCTGTTAGTGTTACCTTCATATAGACATCTATATCATGATCAGGTGTAATATTTGCTTCTTTTTCTCTTCTGGACACCTCTGTTAGCATATCTGTATAAATGGGAAATAGTTTTGGTTAAAACTTGATTTTCATATGAAATTTTTGCACATGATTTGGAAATTGCAATGTGGGCTAACCATAACGAGGTCCAACTCCTTGGACTCGTGCTGAAAAGGCCATGGTTTCTCTGACTGTCATTTCTCCAATATGAAGATCATGTTGACTGACATAAGCAGCAGTTTTTTGGGGTATAAACTCATTCATCCCATGGCCATTATAAGTCACCTTTCCATTGAACTGATCAAGAAGTTATAATTTGTTAGCTACAAATAAAAATGGAAAATAGAGCACAAGCATGACACCATCAATTAACAATTAAATATACGCTCAACCTTAAGTTTTGAATCAAGTCTTCCAGCCAAGGCCAACAGGAGAGTGGTCTTCCCAGAACTTGGAGGGCCCAACAGCAATGTCATTCTGAAGAAAAGCAAACAGTGACATGTTGTTTAAGATTGTTGTGTTGTCTTCCAAATAGTTAGAGAGATTTAGATAGAAAGACATGATACAAAAATATTTTTCATCACTAGATATCAAGTTTTGTTTCTTATCATAGTACTTCTTATTCATTACAAATAAGAATATTTGTGCGTGTACGATCGATCCCCTGTGACCTGTTTCTATCAGTAATCGTTTCAACACAAATGAAATACAACATAGTACAAGTATTTTCAAGGTTAATTGTTAATTACCTGGCAGGTCTTATTATTCCACTAACATCGTGGATAATATTCATATGCTGTTTTCTACTTGGGAGGAGATGTAGGAAATTCAATAGCCCCTTTAAAAGGCAACAGAAGTAAAATGCATATCAGAATCTACTTCAAAGAGGCTAACACTGTTCATTAAGATCAGTATTGCTACACTTACTTACCTCAACTTTGTTAACCATGTAGTTAGTGAGAGTTGGCACAGCTCTACTACCAACATGAACTTCTGCTCCAACGTTCACGCCCTCAAATCGGACCTCTATTGTAGGAATGGTAACTCCAACTCTGACACCATCCATTCCAAAAACGAAGTCATCAATAGTGCATTCTAAAACCATTCAGCTAAACTTGTTTTTTACAGTGTAATGATGACAATGAGATTTGAATCTAACACCTGATGCAAACATCAGAAGTTGCACTCACCTATCAATGCGTTCCCTGAGCTTGAGCATGAACTTCTCATTGTCCCCCTCAGCAACTCTGACAAGTCTTTCAAGCAAACCTCTCCTTTCTTGCAAGCCCAGTTGATGAACATCAATCTCATTGGCAACTCCTTGAGGTGAAGTGAGCAAGGCTGTCCTCAAACGTGCCATGGTAGGAAGTTTCTGAATTGCAGCCCATTTAAGAGCTTCTTCATCATCTTCCTGGTGGAAAGAGGTGCCAAACATTTCCACACCACTGTTCCTCCAAACTGATACACTCCCAATCCTCAAACTACTCCTAGTACTTCCCGCTCGGAGATTACTTCCTGCTTTCACACTACCCTCTTCCTCCATTTTCAGCAAACAATCCAAAGTTCCAGCCTTTAAGATTCAAAGAGCACAGAAAAAAGGCAATTAATGCAGGTTTCTCTCAAAGTTTAACTTATGGTAACTGGACAAGGTCCTTATGCTGTGTTTAGTTGAATGTAAGACAAGAGATGATGATGTTGATGATGATGTGATGTTTATACATATATCTGAAGGATGGTGAACAACCACATGGGCGGCTTACGAGCAACGTTGTCACTGATGACGGGCACAGAGGAATTTCAAGTTCGCCACTATATCATTTTGCTTCCTGTAATTCAGCACTACATTTCCACTTTACTACTTCATTGGCGGATCAAACAAAATATCGTAGTAGACTTTAATTGTAATTCAATCTCCCAAAACTGATTTGTAAGACGAGATTTACGTTCACTTTTATATATTCAATCTCCAACAACTATCTTTTACGATTAACGTTAGAAATGAGTTCTAAATCTAACTCAACCACACAAAATCAACTTATAAGGTGAGGTTTACACCCCCACGTATATATTATGAAATTGTCTTATTTTTAGTCAGTACAAAACTTCGAACTAAGAAAAGGAAACAAAATCAGGATGAATCCAAGTAAGACTTTGGATTTGGGTGACACATTTAGTAAAAATAAAGATTTAAATATAAATAGAAATAAGACATACTTATAAATTCATTATATTAAGATTATGGATTCAAACCATATACTAAGAAAAATACTTACTACATTAGAAAATAGTTGTCATAACATCATCACGTAAATTATGTCCATAAAAAGGTAATTATTAAAACTTGGATTTTCTTTATAATATTAATTTGTTTAAGTCTTTGACATAGTTCAGTGCATCTACTTTGATTAGTGCATCTGCCCTCAATTAGATCGTGTGCTTTGCATTCGATCTTAACTTTTTCTTCATCATATAAAGAGTCTGTCCAATTGCTGCTTCAAGCTTTAGAGTGGAAGGATTGTTCATATGTCTTCTCCACTAATTCTAACATAATTTACAATAGTTATTATAGTTCTTTGTATCAATAAGACTCTGTATTAGCAATTTTTGTTTAACTGAGCAAAGTATAATAGTAAACTATCAGTTGAGTGAGAGCTTATTAAAAAGAAACTTTATATTGTAATTTTTATTTTCATTGTAATTTTTTATCGTAGAAGTAGATTGAATTTTGTTAACATCTCAATTAAATCATGTTATTCTCTATGTGATTTTTTTTTCTTCTTTCGTTTATTATACCTTCTAATTGGTTCTTTAGTAGATTTCTCTATTATCAATCTATTGTTTATATGTGGTAGACCTTCAATGAATTTGTTTGAGCTAGTCTACATCAGCAATAATTGCTCCATCAAACTCTCACTTTGTTGTCTTTCTTTCTAATGTAAATAGTTTTTCTTTCAATTCTAATGGAAAATGATTTCTTAATAACTAAATTTTAACAATTTTCTTTTATAATCTGAGATGGTATTTTTGTAGTTTCTAATTTTTCATTTTTTTTATTTTTTTATTTTTTAAAACCATTTAAAAGATGTCACCTCATATAATAAGAGAAAATTTCTAAAATTTAGTTGTCAAAATATTATTTTCGTATTCTTATTCCTCTCACAAGACTTTGATTCTTCTCTTTCAAAATTCTTCTTCCTTTTTTTTGTTACATGAGGCCATCACCAAATTTAGTGTTACAATATATAAATCAATAGTTTATCTGTCCAAATTTTAAGATTATAATCTTGTCTAGCTTCTTCCATAGACACTCAAATAATTATATATAATTATTTGCAAAAATATTTGTTTCAAACTAAGATATTAATTTTTGGATAAAATTTTCAATACGTTCGTTATTAGAAAAAAAACACATTGATAATAATTTGAATAGTAAAGACCATAAATCAATCCAACATTATTCAATCCATGCGTGGTGTTTGGTAAATTATAATCGGAATATTATAATGAAAGAACATACACTAAGGACAAGAGTAAATATATGGTTGGTGAATTGTTCCAATTTAACTTATTTAAATCAATACTTAATGAACCAGAAAAAACTGAGACAAGAAAGTGAATTAATCATTTAAATATTATTTATCTAGTTTATTTTTACACAAAAAATATTATTTCTCATTATTAAATCTGTCAGAAGTTTCTAACTTGGTTCTGATATCATGTTAGTAGTGAATTTTAAGTTTAATACAACCCTACAAAACCGACTTGTAAGGTAAGGATCGCATCCACTTATATATTGTAAATTGACTTTATCTCTAATCGACGTGGGACTTTCAACCGAAGCTAACCAAGCAAATTAAATAGAAGTGAGAATGAATGTGGTGTTCATAGTATTAGATGGTGGTTTTTGTGCATTATGATGATGTTTTACTCTTTTTCAGTGTTTCCAATAAGCAATGATAACCTTTTAAGGTATTACTCAACCTCAGTCACCATACTCCATCAATACTCCATCAATTCTCCATAAACAAATGAGCATGGTGACTTCATTGCTTACCATTAATCCCCTAACAAAATTTAAAAACAGATATGCAGCCATTAAATTACTATTTTTTTTGTTTGTTACTATATTGAAATTTGAAGGAAAAACAAATATTATAACTTTCTTATTGGGGTTGTGGACCTTTGCTTTGCTAATGCATTTTCCCACTTTGTGAACAAGAAGGGGGAAAAGACAAAAAAACATGATGATGTTATTAAGACTAATATCTAATTTGAGTCCATATATAGTATGTTAAATTTTGGATTTTAATGGAACAAATTGTGTTCATAAAAACTTAATTAGAAATTATCAACTTTATGAGAGATTTAAAATTTAATTTTTTTAGTAAAAACAAAACATGATACTATCAAACTAAAAGATGTTTGTTTTAAATATAATTATAATCTGTAAAAAAAAAAATCACTTTCTTTGGATTCATCTTACTTTGCTAGTTTTCATATAAATTAAGTTAATAATAATAACCCTTACACATTTGACTTCGGTGTTGTTGGTTTAATAACCTTTGTTATTATTATATCTTTTGAATTATACGAGACTAAGAATTCTTAAATTCAACTTTAGTAGCAATTTAGCTTTATTAAATCATGTCTATGATGATAGTGATATGGCGACGACCGAGTTTTAGGTAAAGTTTATTAATTTTTTATAATTGTGTTTAGATTTAATTTAAGGACAGTGGCTTCATAGGAGTGTTCCTGGTATTTAATTTGATCATAATGAGATCCATTATCTTCCTTCTTGAAAATAGAAAAAAATAATTCAAACTATATAAAGAAGTTATAATAATATTTATTTATAATAATTCTTTGAAAAAAAAATTGTGTAAACGTAGAGTTCAAGATAATTTTTAAAATAAGATAAATACACTTTTAATCTCTATATTTGAATGTGAAATTAGAATGATTTGATACATTTTGAGTATGAAAGTGTTAAACGATGTAAACAACTCAAACGTCAACACAAGATACTACTTGATACGTCAAAACAATTTAATACAATTTAGTTAGAAAGATTATATTTATAAAGTTTGAGGATCAAATTATATCAAAGACAAATTTTAATTTGGTGTTATAGTCCGGGACTTAAAATATATTTAATCTTTTAGAATAAAATATCGTTCAAATGAAGAGTATTAGAAATATAAGCTCATTAAATTAGTTATTTAAAATATGAAAAATTATGTAACGTCGAACGACTATTGATCGATTATGCGATGGTCACTCTGAAGATTATGAAAATACATGTAATACATAGATGCATTTTGTCGGTCGTGTGACAATCACTTTGAAGATTATGAAAATATGTGTGATATCAAACAACCACATAGGACCCATGCCGAGCAGTGATCAAAGCAACTCGTCATAATTATTGTAAAACAATTTTGTAATCAGGTTTAAAATGCAATTGAATCATGATTAGACCAAGCCTAATCACAGGCCTATAAATAGAAGTCAAAAGTATAGTTATTGAAACTATTTTCTCTCATGTTTATTAAGCATCAGAGTCTTTTAAGCATAACAGGTACCTCGATCGATAAGAGAACCAAGCCAGCGATAGAAACACCGAAAGAATGATTAGACCGAAAATCTGTAAAACAAGACAAAATTATTTAAGTGGATATTAGGCCTGAATACCCGGAACATCAAGTTTTTGGAATAAGAATTTCTGAACAAGATTTTCATAACATATGAGACAAATTTAAGAAATTTTTTTCTAACAAAATTTCCGAAGTATATATTATATTTCAAAATAAGTTTTTCAGTTTTCTAAAATAAGCTTTCTAGTTATGGAAAAAATCTTTTCAGAACAAGTTGATTTCTCTCTTCTTCATCCCGTGCTGATGACAGTGGCAACAACAGTTATGTAGTAGTAAAGAAAAAGTATTTTAATTATTTCTTGTTACTATAGTGGTGGGTTTAGTAATGAAGAGGTGTAGGAAGCAAAAGCCCAAAGTGGATAAAGATTTTTAGGTCCGGTCCGAAGGAAATAATAAAGTATATAAAAAAATTAGAGAGAATGAAATGTGGCAGTAGTAGAATTTTGTGTTGGTTTTTGTAGTGTGGAGAGCATGGAGGAGGAGGGTGACATATACGACGGTGTTAGAGCTCAGTTTCCTCTATCGTTCGGGAAGCAATCGAAGCCTCAAACGCCTCTCGAAGCCATCCACAATGCGACACGTCGTTCAACTTCCACTTCCAATCCCAATTCCAAAACCACCGACCAACTTCCCTCTCTATCCTCCTCTTCCAGGGAATGGCTCAATTCCCTCCGTCCTTCCAAAAACCCTATCCCACCGCCGCCTCCCGATCACGACGATGCCCCTCTCGTCGGACCTCCTCCGCCTCCGCCCGCAGCTTCCGACGACGAGGACGGGGACGGCGACATGATAGGCCCGCCCCCGCCGCCACGGAACGCGTCGGAGTCCGAAGACGATTCGGATGAAGACGAAGTAGGGACCCGCTTCCGGATTCCCCTTAGCAACGAAATTGTTCTCAAGGGCCACACCAAGGTATTCCTTCCTCAAATTAATGAAAGTGATATATATTTTGATTTCTGATTCCCAAAATCTAGGTTTTTTAATGCTAGCTTTGTTAGTCTCTAGAATTCCAGTTCCTGGGCGCTTACCTTCTTTTTAAGTCTTACGATAATCCATTGACACCCCAAGGGTTCGCGAATATCGTGAATTACTTTAGCTTAGCTATAAGTCGTGGGCTGACTGCAATTAATTGTTCTTTTTTTAATGAGTGGGGCATGATGGAAAGTATCTGGGCTACAGCTACTGTAAACTATAAAGAGTCTATGAAGAAGGTCAAATTGCTACTAGAAATAATTCATATTTTTTTCATTGGCTCCTTACACATTGTAGAACCCTAAATTAAATAGCTAGGTATTGGATAACAACCTTGTCAATGTCATTAACTTCTTTAGGGATTTATAATTAAAATTTAAATACATAATATCGTAGGCCCATTTTTTAACCATTTAGGCTTATGGGCAGGTTTTCGCCTTCCTAGGTCAATCTTATCAGGTTACAACAACTATGTACTGAACTAGAACTAAGGTTTTAAATCACGGTTTGCAGCTGTGTCTGACTTATGTGACCAATGTGGCCTTAATTGCAGCCATTGAGACTTCACAAACCTTTAACCTTGACTATGCAACTGAAGTTGGTAGTAGTGTATCATTTTTCACAATTTGACTAGAACCCTTGAAGACATCCCCCAGCTACCTAAATGAGCACCTGCTGTAGGTTCTCCAAATCTGAAAGTGATAGGAAAGGAAACCAGTTGAATATTGGAGTAATTTGTTAATTTTTTTTTGTTAATGATAATTCCTGGGAAACTATTAACAGGTTGTGTCAGCTCTTGCTGTGGATCATACGGGATCAAGAGTGCTTTCTGGCAGCTATGACTATACGGTACGAATGTATGACTTTCAAGGAATGAATGCTCGATTGGAATCTTTTCGACAGCTAGAGCCATTTGAAGGTCATCAAGTTCGCAATTTAAGCTGGAGTCCAACTGCTGATCGCTTTTTGTGCGTCACTGGATCAGCTCAAGCAAAGGTAGGGATGACATCACTTTCTGCTAGTTTTTTGTGCTTATGTGTGATTTTGCATTAACTCTGCCTTTTGTTCTTCTATCACAGATTTATGATCGAGATGGGCTTACTTTGGGAGAATTTGTGAAGGGAGACATGTATATTCGTGATCTAAAGAATACCAAGGGTCACATATCTGGATTGACATGTGGAGAGTGGCATCCAAAAACTAAAGAGACCATTTTAACATCATCAGAAGATGGCTCACTACGCATATGGGATGTTAATGACTTCAAAAGTCAGAAGCAGGTTTGGGAATTTTACCAGTCTTCTTCCATTGTAAAGGTTTTCATTGGAATAGCTCCATGTACTGTGATTTTGTTTGTACTTTTAATCTCTTTAAGAGATAAAGAGCCTTTCAAACATATACGGGGGCTACTTCGATTTTCTTGAAATAAAACTTTAGCCTTCATACAGAAAAGTGGCTGAAAGCATCTCTTGCTTCTGGCATTACTTGTACCATTATTGACTGCTATTTTGCATGTGGTTATGAGGAAATCACCAGCATTGTCTTAAAATCCTTTCATCTGTTAGGGGGTAAAGAGCCTTTCAAATATATATGGGGGGCTACTTGAATTTTCTTGAAATATTACTTTAGCCTTCATACAGAAAAGTGGCTGAAAGCATCTCTTACTTGCTTCTGCATTACTTGTACTATTATTGACTGCTATTTTTCATGTGGTTATAAGGAAATCATCGGCATTGTCTTAAAATCCTTTCTTCTGCTCTGATTTTGGTACAGATGGGGAAAAATTATTGAAATTTTGATAAATTTATGCTTTTTTTACAGTTTTCTGATATTATTGAAATTTTGTTGTTATCATTCAATGGTTAGGTCATTAAACCAAAGCTTGCAAGACCTGGAAGAGTTCCTGTAACCACATGTGCATGGGATCGTGATGGTAAATGCATTGCTGGTGGTATAGGAGATGGTTCGATCCAGGTATCTTTTCGTTACTCTGATATTACCAGGCAATAAAGTCAATAGATACTGATTTTAAGCTTAGGCTGAAACAGTGTTAACATTTAGTTTTCTCCTGAACGGTCATTAATTTTAACAGATTTGGAATATTAAACCTGGTTGGGGGAGTAGGCCAGATATACACATTGAAAAGGGTCATGAAGATGATATTAGTGGCCTGAAATTTTCTAGTGATGGGAGAATCTTATTGTCAAGGAGTTTTGATGGTTCACTGAAGGTAAATAAGTGATCACATATCTGAAATCTTCTTAAAGCTTGTTGCTATTTTCACTTAGCCATGCAGTATGTCTGACAATCCTGACTATTGATTCATCAATGGATTATGTCTCAGGTTTGGGATCTACGCAAAACAAAAGAACCATTAAAGGTATTTGAGGATCTGCCAAATCACTATGGACAAACAAATATTGCCTTCAGTCCCGATGAGCAACTCTTTTTGACTGGAACATCTGTGGAAAGGGAGAGCACGACAGGAGGTTTATTGTGCTTCTTCGATAGATTAAACCTTGAGCTTGTTTCAAGAGTTGGCATATCATCCACTTGCAGTGTTGTTCAGTGTTATTGGCATCCTAAACTGAATCAGGTAACTCAATATCACAGTTGTGTTAACAATTTTCTGTTATGATCTTGCATTATCTGAACGATATCTTATTATTCTTTCTGAACTTGCCTTTTATTTGTATAGATACTTGCAACTACTGGTGATAAAAGTCAAGGAGGGACTCACGTACTATATGATCCAACCCTAAGTGAGAGAGGAGCTCTTGTATGTGTTGCACGTGCACCAAGGAAAAAATCAATTGATGACTTTGAGGCAAAACCTGTCATTCACAATCCTCACGCTTTACCACTATTTAGAGATCAGCCAAGCCGAAAACGTCAACGAGAGAAAGTACTGAAGGATCCATTGAAGTCCCATAAACCTGAATTACCAATTACAGGTCCTGGATTTGGTGGACGAGTTGGTACTAGTCAAGGAAGCTTACTGACCCAGTATCTTCTAAAGGTGTGTTTGTTTTTTTGAACATTTTTGTCTAATTTTTCTTGACTTTAGATGAGAAAGTATAATGTACTTATATTTAATGTAATTATTACAGAAAGGGGGCATGATCAAGGAGACATGGATGGAGGAAGATCCAAGGGAAGCTATCCTAAAATATGCTGATGCTGCAGCAAAGGATCCAAAATTCATTGCTCCAGCATATGCAGAAACCCAACCTGAGCCAGTTTTTGCCAAGTCAGATTCCGAGGATGAAGAGAAATGATTAGTTATGTAGTTAATGTACCACAAAGGTTAACACACGACGGTAGGAAAAGTGTAATTTATTTCGTGAAGGTGCAGAACTATGGGGAAAGGGGTTTTGATGTTTGTACATTAGTCATTTGTGAAATTGAATTTTGCAAACTATTAACATGCTACACTTACAAATTATAGATATTCCGATATACTTTTAGTCTCCCAGATAACACAGACTTTAGCCTTTGCGTGACAGTGTCATCAGAAACAATCTTGTCAACATCAGAAATGTTGAAAATGGTTTCTAAATTGATTTATTTTGCAGGTTTGTATTGTGTATGCGAATAGGAAAATGAAGGCAAGTATGTTTGCATTTATTGATATGCAAAAAGGAAATACCGACAAATTTATTTGAAAATGGATGCATAAATTATATAATATTAAAAATTAACTTTATATATAATACAACAAGTAGCTGAAAAAAATTATACTACGTTATATAACATATAGATTATGTTCTGTTAATATGTTTATATAATATAATAAAATAATATTAATAAAAAAATAAAACAATATATTAGAAAAAATAATATTAAATTTATAAAATTAATAATAATAATAATAATAATAACGGTAACTCTATAAAATAATAATAACAATAAAATAACTTTTAATAGTTAATTAAGATTAATTTATAATAATAAGATAATTTAGTTCATTTGTTAATATATTATTTTATAATTTCTTTTAATTTACTATTCTATCACATCACTCATAAATTTCTATAAATTTTTTATTCAGTTACTATTTTTCTCTAATTAAATAACTTTTCTTTTAACCTTTGTTTTCTTTATTTTTATATTTTTCACCTCTTCAAATCTACTTTTCAAATGGCCTGGATAGCAATCTTTCCTTTTTTTTTTTTAATG
>Ga0099823_1001876_pt1 | contig 18243 bp, 6 predicted proteins | sample CowpearedBW_FD_76831 | JGI IMG/M metagenome (GOLD analysis project Ga0099823, IMG submission 76831) | Root nodule microbial communities of legume samples collected from California, USA - Cow pea red BW | ecosystem: Host-associated > Plants > Roots > Nodule | place: USA: California | collected...
TTAAAATCTTTAAGAAATTATAATATTTGTTCACTTAGCTTAATATTATCATTAATGATTTTTCTTGTAGGAAGGTTAGACAAGTTAAGCAGTAATTTATGATATGTTTACAATATACTTTGTTTTGTGGATGACAACGAAGCAAATGACATTTTTAACATTATGAAAAGATGAAATAAAATTTAATTAATCAGAAAGGATAACATATTTAAAAATAAATAATTTTTTTATTTATTAATGCAATAAACGGATGAACTAAACCCCCGCCCGTCCATTTACAACGTGGATTTGTTCTGGCCCGTTATAAAGCCTGCAAAAGCCCATCCAATTTATACTGACTAAAACTTTTAAGCACCCACAAGTAAGGCCCACAATTTGGAACTACAAACATTTTAGAAAGAAGAAGAAAAAAATAGTGTTTGGAAAGCCTTTGAAATTTTGTAGGTCCAACAGTGTTTATATAATTTCAACCCTTACTTTGAAACATATAACGCATTCAGCCAGTGAACATAGTGTATCGCTTGATATTGCTTTATTAACCACGTTCGAAATTTGATGAGATCAGTCGTAATTTTTATAAGGTAAATTATCAACTGTAACTGTAAATAAATACATTTAAATTTGACGTATTAACTTCTAATTTAATATAGTTAAAAAAAAAACTGTTTTCACTTCTCATCTTTTAAAAAGTAGATCATAATATTAGTAAAGAAATAATTGATTGTATAAGAAATCCATTAACTCCATTTATTATATAAAAAAACTCATAATAATTTTACATATTTATATTAGGTTCCAAACTTACGCATAAATTAATTACCACTTTTTTTTTAACAAATTATTAAAAGAAACGCATGAAAATTGTCCTCTGTCACTTGTCTTCAACAGGATCGATTAGTGGAAGGGGTCCAAGAAAAAAATTTAGTTGTCCCTTTTACAAAATATTTTTTTACACTACAAATATTATGTTAAAATTAATATTTATTTACACGAGAAAGTTGTTTATTATTTAAAAAAAATTAAAAATATTAGTTGAGATTTTTTCGAAAAAAAAAATTACATATAAACTTGTGTTAAAATTAAAATTTATACGAGTTGATAAATTTTATACTCACCCAATATGAATAAAAGAGAATAGCTAATCAAGAATGGTGGCTCAAAGAAGGTTGTTGAGTCACTCTATTGAAGTTTGATTGGATGCATCTTCAAGTGTATTACAGGACACGTATTTCTGAAATGAAAAGAATTTTGATATAAAGAATCCTTATATTGAAACCGAAATTGTGCTAATGAGGAGAATTTTAAAGATGTACTAAAATATTTGTCTGAGATTTTCTAAGGCATTGCAAGAAATATTTGATGGATTTTCTGATAGTGATTGCGCAGGTCCAATTGAAGATATTGACAAGTACACGGAAATACTATTCAAAACTAGAATCTGAAATATTTTGAGTTCATATTATCAACAACAGAAGTACAAGTTGTTGCTATTGCAGGACTATTAATCAAGGAATATGTATTAGACCACTATTTGTTTATTTCCACTCGGGGAAAAAGAAAGAGTAAGAGAATACCATTGCGATTTTTAAAATCTAGAAATCTAAGGAAGAACAATTTTGTTTTCACGATCAGACAAGAAGAAAGATCCGGAAGTTGTTATCAAAGTAGGTGTTAGGAATCTAAGTGTGAGTCTAAGTTCCACATTTATTAGAAATGAGAAAGTAAAACATTATATAAGAATAAAGATCCATAAATCAATTACTTTAAAGTTTTGGATTGAGAGTGATGTCAATGCATTATGTGATTGAAGTGTTGTATTTCTCCAGAGATACCTCCTCTATAAACCTAAGAAATGATATCAGAGTCGATGGTTAAAACCGGTATTACCCCTCTATAAATCTAACGGTAGGAGTATGAATAGAGTGTTAAGGTAATCAATGACTAAAACTTTGTTACTTACTCATATAGCAGATTTTCTTTAATAACTAACAGCAACCTTGTTTTCATTGAAAAAAACAAAAATCTTAAGAAAAGTATGTTGGATAGTATAATTGTTAAGTGTCATGCACGATGTTCTGATTAAGTCCACCAGTAATAACAGCATAATGGGCGATCCGTGTTAATCTTAGATTCTAGATGTAGTTATGCCATTTGAAATTTCAGATTCACAAAGTGCACACCTTTTGGAACGTGTGTTAACGAAGTCCATATATTTAAGTTTCGTGGAGCTTACGCATCCAACTACTTGCCTAGTTATTAAAACGGCGTGAGTGAATAGTTCCTAAGAAGTTGGTCTACTTGCATGGCTATTTATCTCTGCCGACAAATAATTGTGGCCTTGAATTTAGCTTGTGTTTGAAGTGTTCGGTTGGCTTTTGCCAGATATGGTGTAAAGATTTGGAGGCAAAAAAAAGAAAAAATAACCCATCAAACTGTTGGTTGGTTATTGTATTCTTGTACCTATCATTTTCCCACGACGTGTTATAAACAGAAGGGTGGTTCATCCAATCATTGTCTCGTGAGTGGTGACTTGTTTCATAATTGATACGAGGCTTCCGACCAATCCTCGGCATCTGAGAATGAAGGCTCAAGAAGTGAGAACACACCAGAATAAACCAACAATATAGTCGCATTCATGTTCCCATCCAACACATTAGATAAGACAATGACCCTTCCCACATGGAACTACCAGTAGTGCTTGATGATAAGGCTACAAATTCCTTTCAGTGCCTCAGTTAGGAACCTTTGCTATAACAACAAACATTATGCGATGAGCAGCAGCTTGCAAAACCAATGCTCCTTCCATCATTTCATCCGAAGAACATTTTCAATATAACTGCTTTTGCACCTTCTATGTCAAATTATCAGTTACATTACAATAATGTATAAATGCTATCAGAATATGAAATCAATTGTAAGATGTTTCACATTCACCCTAGACTGCCCAAAGAAACAGGGCACTGAACTAAACGTTGACAATTTCGTACACACCACACTGAAGTCCTGAACCATTACCAGAATATCGAGGAGCTTGAAATTTTTATTCTATATTTAATTCTAAAACTTGTTTATTTTGCCACCTTTGTCACGTGTGGTCGCAATTGGTAAGTAGAATTTTTAGAGTTTTTCTTTACCTTCAACCTCTGTCCCCACTCCCTTTACCATCCATTAGCTAAAGAAATTGAATAGCTTGGTTAGTGATTTGATATGTATATACACATGTGAAATTACAGAAAACTAGACAGAGTACGCTGATTTTTTGTCGATGTTTTCAAATGTTTCTTTAGTTGTACACGCATGTTTTTGTTCCATTAGTTCTTACATTTTGGTGGAATCCATTAGCTCTCTTCTTGATGTTTGTTTCATTCATTGGTTTCCACTTAAGAAAAGGCTATTTCTGAAAAGTTAGATTCGTGATCACTAGCATGCCTATTATGTTATTGATGGATGAATGAATGACGAATTTGGGAATTAAAATTAACTGGTTGGGTAGGAAATGACTTTTTTTTTTCCTGCCGTGGAAATATGTGGAACATAGAAATGACAAACTGACACACAATTTTGGCTCATCCCACAAAATTAGCAAAACTCAATAAATAAACCAGTAATTGGGATTGTTCCAACTTCGACAAATTTCCTTCCTGGTCTTCCGTCAACAATACTTAAAAAATCAGAAGTACACTTTAAGCCTTATTCTTTAGTTTTTAGCGTAATAAAATCATGAGATGGTGTGTTAAAGATAAGATTCTTAAAGATAAGGAATAAGGTCTCCAAGCTAAGTTTCTCCCCTACACGTCTAAAACAAGGGTCATCTTGTCTGACTCCACCCAGTAGCATTTCCAGGATTTGACAGGCCTAGAGATTCGTTTAGTGCTAGACCTAGATATTCTTCGTTACAGTATTATGCTCTTTCAAGAGCCAGCATAGGATTTGGACGCATGCACCTTTACAACAAAGAACATTGCTGCTCTTACCAAATTGACCACCGAATAGTGACATTAACACCGAGACAGAGAGAGCAATAGGACATTAGTCTTGTTGAGATGTCACACACAACAATCGGAACCAAAAATAAACAATCTTCTTCTACCCATGTTTTCTCTAGTACAAATGCCGGGGTTTCCCATTTCCACATTCTTCGTGTGATGAGGAACCGGTTTCCAAATTTTATTGCTTTTCCTAACTTTCTATTATCCCACATACACGCCAACTTTTTGTAAATGGAATACCAAATATTCTTCTCAAACATTTTGACATACTTTCCGATATTTCACATCCGGTGAACGTTTTTCACTATTCATACCAGATTTGGGGAACTTTTTCATTTCCATCTTGAAATCGTCACCCAGTTACAAGATTTTGCGAATAAGAATATTTACAAACTCAAATAGACAAATTTACAGTAGGCGGTGACGAACCTCGATCAGCCAAATTAGCATTATAGGGAGAGAATTGAACATATATAATTGAAAGAAAGCACTGAAATTCCATCCCTAACTAAGAGAAACATAAAAGACGATGAGGCTTGAGAAACAGTGTTGTTTACTACAATCTCTACCCCCAATCAAACCTCTTGGTATCGAGGGGAATTGGAATTTGATTGTTGAGATTCCAGATATCATCATCCCAAACAACATCATTGTAGAGGTCAGTGAAAGCATCACCCCCCAAGAAGTCCATGTCCCAAGCAGGGACCCAGGTGGAACCCCATGACATTTGCTCATCAACCACACCTCTCAACCAAGGGATATTCTGATTATTCTCCTCCCAATTCCAACCCATCATGCCACCGTCTCTTGCTCCCTGTTGCTGCTGCAAGAACCCACCCACCATGTCTCTAGAACTTTCCTTTCTCTCCTCGTCCTCCACCACACTCTTCCCCACCTTCTGCTCACCCTCTTTCTTCACTTTCTTCTTCCCCATTGCCGTCACATCTTCAACATTGGGAGGATTGTTCGTGGGCATAACAACAGCGTTCACAGCCACACCTCTCTGCCTCTTCATGTTGGTGGTAGAGAAATTACAAGAGTCAAGCGATGGAAAAGCGAAATGAAATAGATGGTATTTATAGAGGGGGGATTACATTCGGTGGCAGCAGGTATGGAAATCTAGAGTGTGGACAATTTTGTAATCAAGTTGTGGTGGTGTGATGTGATGTGAGCAGTAGCATGGATTTTTTCAGGGTCATAAAATGCATATTCATTTGGGTTACCGGCACCATCCTTTTGCTCTAATTTTGGAACATAACGACAAAAAAAATCCCACCTTTTAGACAACGTAGGGGTCAAGTACCAAGTGCCGTAAGTAAGTTAGAAGCAAGTCAAACTCTTGATCTGGTCCATTTGTTTTCATAGGTAGGCCTAGTGCAATGAATTTTTCGGTGAAAATGAGGTCCCTATTTCTTTTTTAATCAACTAGCGGTTCTATTCTATCTCTTATTTTTTTACGGTTACCACTGTTTGCCTAATGAATCGTGTTGGAATCATGCATCCACATGACGCTGTTGCAAGTTGTTGCAACTTGCCTCTCTCTCTCTCTCTCATTAAATTGTTCTCTTTCCCCTTTTCTAAAGATACTTTGTTAAAACTTGCAAGAAATCGAAGGAGTGCTGTCAATTTTTTTTTTCTCGGGAAGGTAAATCTTGTTGGGATGGAAGTTTCAAGTTTCAAAAACCATCACCGTTATTATAATTATAAAAAAAAATTATAAATAACTGGAAAAGAAAATATAATAGCACAAAAATATATATTAAAAATTCAAAGAGATAAACTTGTATAATTGCATTAATTTTAGTAAAAAAACTTAAACAACTATCAGGATACTTCAACGTTTAAAGTATGACTTTAAGTATTTAAAATTGAAAACTTAATTAAAGAATACTCTTATCTTTGATAAAAAAAAACTTGTTCTGTAATATAAGCAATCAAGTAAGTAACACAAATAAAATCAGGAATTCAGTTAATTTTATTAACGTTTTAAAGAAACTTACTACTAATACGTCAATTTACTCTACTTAATTAGTAGGATTACTAACTTATTATAGAAGACGTTAAGATATTAAAGTCCAAAACGGTGTATTTTCTCTGTCTCGTAATAAGTGCAGCTTAATATTTTTTCACACACATTAAAAACAAATACAATTATATTAATTATAAAATAATTTTATTCTCCAATAAATATATCATTTAGGATAATATTTATTAAAACCTGAAAAAAAAAAGGTAATAAATCACCGTCAATAATTTGTTTTTAAGTTTTAAACGTCTAAACAAGGATCTCCCACTTTTTCTATTGTTATCACTATTTTCCTGAATTGAAAATAATCCATATTTAATCTTTAAAGTGTTTTTATGATTTTCACAACTGTTATTTTTATCAAGAATTCACGATAAGTAAATCTCGGACAAAAATATCTAGTCAACCAACATGGTAACAGAGTTATATACAAGAAGTGGTGAGATAATATACACTTAGAAGACTGCAAATTTGTATTACATTATGACAAAGAAAATAAGAGAAATTAAAAGAAAACAAGATAATATTTGATCCTATATAAAAGTGAAGGAAAATCTGAAAAGATGTGGCTATAACAGTGACTGTTGTGGTAGTTTTGAAGAGGGGAAAACAAAACAGTGAAACAGACAAGGGATGCATGATTGTCTGAAAAAAAGAAAGAGTTTTGTCTGATGCAGGCAGTGGTGCGTGAGTATCTGTGATTAATGCAGAGTGAGCGAGAAAGGTTTGCATGGAATTGAAAATTGTGAGAAAGAAATGAATAGTATTTGAATAAGTGAGGAAGAAGAAGTGTGGCATAGGTAGCAGTGCAAGAAGGGCATGCCTAGTCCTACAGCTTCAACTGTTGCATGCATGCTCTGTTTCCTCCACTGTCGGCATAAAGGCCAAATTGAAGTGTGGGCCATTTTCCAAAATAATCTCACCAACTTTCTTATGTCATCTCTCCTAAAGCAGCTGGAAAGTAGATGGACGCCATCAAATCCATCTAAAACTCAACTCTTTTTCACTCTTTCTGTTACTATATTTAATATCCTACAACTCTTCATTATTTTCATTCCGATAACTACTACTACTACTACCATCATCAACTACTATATTTAAGTTCTCTCACTTCCCAGTGGGTCAACCATGCACAAATCTTCCTTCATTCACCTAATGGATTCTCACCTTCCCCTCTCCCTCCATATTTTTCAGACCAGATTAATTAAAGATTAATTAATAAATAAAAGGTTAAATATGTTTTTGTCCCTCAAATTTAAGTGAAATTTAAAATTATTCTATCTACAAAAATTTTGACTAATTTAATCATTTATTTTAAAGGTGTGTAAATTTAGTCATTTTAACCAAATTTTGTTAAATTTATCTGACGTTTTAAGTGTATTTCATAATAATATTTGAATTATTTACACCGTTTGACACATTTTCGCTTCAATGTTAACTCAAATATTATAATAAAACATATTTAAAATGTTAAATAAATTTAACAATTAAAAATAACTAAATTCACACACTTATAAAGATAAAATGACCAAATTAGTATAAAATTTCAACGAGAAAAAAAACGTATTTAATCCATAAATAAATAACACTGAGAAATAGGTCAAATCAAAAATGGTTTTTTTGTTAAAAAAGTGAAGTGGAAATTAACCTTTCAATTGTTTAAATTATTTTTAATAATTTTACTTTTTGTTAACTCATTTGTTGTTACTATGTTAAAAACTAAGAACAAAAATATAATCTTTCGTAATTTGTTTTTAACTATCTACCTTTTTCTCGTCTTTGGTCTCTCTTCCTTTCCCCTCGCTAACTAATTTAAACTAACGATTTCAAAAAAGCAAGTATTTTTTGGTTTATACAAACGTTTTATGCAGGATACATTTTTTATAGCAATTTTTTATATATAAGAATGACCAAAACCCCATTGGTTGATAAAAATATTTAAATAATTTTTTTAACATTTTCATTTATTTTAAAAGTTAGATTCTGACATTTCTTCACAGTAATGATTTTGCGAAAACTTCAGAAAAAAAAAGTACTGTTGTGTGAAAAGATTAAGTTGTAAAAAAGTAAACCAATCACGACAAAATATATGCTTTTTAATTATAAATTCCTAAAAGAAAAAATCCTATGCTACACGTGGGATATATTCTAAACTTTGAACTAATCTCCGAGGTATAATGAATATTTTTCAACGATGATGGCGCGCGACATGCATGCACAGTAAGCTCATATGTACATCGATGTTAAAGTATTATGTACAGCTGTAAGATGGTTGAATCGAAGGAAGCAATTCCATAGATTTTGGACATTGTTTGCATTTCCTACACTCAATTATTTCCTTTTCATTCTAACTATCTTCTCTGTCCCCTTTCCGCTTACTGTTTAACAATAATTAATAGAAACAAATTCAATCAAATTTATTTGTGCGCGGAAAAGTCATACATATATTTATATATTTGATCAATTTTAACTAATTACAACGTATATTTCTATGTTAAAAAATTTAGAAAAAATCCTTCATATTTTGTTTCTTGTATTTTTGAATTTGGTACTCTATTTAGACTGGGCAGTATATTTGTTTATTGTTATTCACATACCTAAAAATCATTTGGTATATCTCAAATTACTTACCAAAAATCGTGTTTTTTTTTTTATGTCGCGTCAAAATCTATCACTAATTTAGAGACGTAAGGGTATTCTTATAAATATTGTAACAAAATTGTTTAAAAATATCGTACATTAATATCTATAACAGTTCTAACAAATCATTAAACATTTTCAATTATTTGAAAACTAAATATTACCTAACTAAAAAAGTTTATTACCCTATTTCCTTTTAATAAGTACCTAACATTCTTTATGACTGTCCTTTATGGATTGCAAATTATGAGAGTTAAATGGAACAGAGCGACCACTAATGATGATACTGAACAAATGGTAGCATTTTTGTTTTATGACTATGCACTGGCATTATTATACCATGGTGGCACCATGATACAAGTGAAACACCATAAATGGAAATGTCTCAATGGTTTTGAAGAGTGAGAATATAGTACAAAGTTGTAATCATACATGGTATGTGTGATGACAACATTGATGCCCTGACAGATCATAGTGCTCTCTGTTACTCAGAGGCATGAATTCATGAAACAGTAAGTGGGCCAGAGTTATGACAGACAGAAAGGGACGCTAATAATGAATCTCTGTTGGACCGAACAACCGTTGTCAGATTGTGGGCTTCTCTTCGTCAAAGCCTTATCTGGTTTGGCCCATTATGAATTCAGAGTGGGCCAACAGTATCATCTTATTTAAGAAATTTTACCCAATCATCACTTGTTAAAAACAATTTATGAAGGTTATAGTTTTGTAATTACCAAATTTTGTGGTTGAAATGAATCGCAACTTATGAGAATTGAATAATTTTGTAATTTCTCTACGTGGGACTTTCAACAAAGACAAGTATCATGAAATTCATATCTGTCTCAATTTAATGAAGAATTTGAATTTGAGATCTCAAATTCATTGACCATGAAAGCTCAGTTAAAGAAATAAAAACATATTAAAAAAAAAATAACGTAAAAAGTTTCCCTCTATTGAAATAACGGATAAAGGTCATATTAATTGATTAAAATTGTTTTCCTAAATTTTATTTTAGGGAATAAAATGAACTGAAGTCAACCGGCACTCCCAAAGATAGCGGAAAGCATAAATTGGGCGATAGTTACTTCCATTGTTTAGCGTTTGTCTGATTAGATAACCATCTTTGTCAATCTAACAAAATTACTTTCAATTCTTTATTACATAAAAAAATTGGTTTAACAAAATGAAATAAATTTTGGTTAAATATTGTCTCTGTTAACATAACATCTAGTGTAACTAAATCACACTACACTAGCTAGCCACAAACGTGATGATATATACACGTGAATGTGCGAGTATGTTTAGTTCCAGCAAGGCTACCTCTTTTATTTACCAGTTTTATGAAATCCAAACCAAGAATTATGAATTTAAAAATTATTAATAACAAGAAAAATGATGATTCTTAAAAATGTTTTGGGACTGCAAGATTGTCAGTAAAATGAAATTGAGCTAATTTAGAATAAACTTTCTTAATAAGGTATGAGATGGTTGAAATATTAATCTTGCTTCATTACTAGAATATTTTTATAATTATTCTGAATTTTTTTAGATTCTAACTTTTTAAGATAATTTATTACCGTGATAGATTTCCATAATAATTTATTTGTTTCCTATATATTATTAATTTTTCTATTTATGATACTTAATAACATCTTTTTATACACTAATAATTTTGGACAAATTTTAAGAATGACATATTATTTCACAGAAAATAATAATAACAATAATAATAATAATAATAATAATAATAATAATAATAATAATAATGGAAATGAATTTTGTACTGTATGCTCATGAATCACCGCTACCATTATTAACAGGGTAAAAACATAGACAATGATACTTTAACTCATTTTTTTTATCCACTTTTAACTCACAATTTCAATCACCATTAGATCATCACTAAAAATAATAAAAGAAAAGATAATCTAATAGTAATTAAAACAATAGGTTAAAAGTGGGTAAAAAAAACGAGTTAAAATATCATTTTCCTAAAAACATGTCCATAATTTCAAAATTGAATGTTGTACTAATTTTTGTTGTTGTTAGATTTATAATTTAATGTTTTAAAACATATTAAAAAAAATTTGACATACCATAAATAATATGTTTTAAAAACACAAAAGAGAACAACGCTACGATATTCAAACAAAGAAATTTGATTCGATAATTTTATTTATGATAGCCTGTGGACCTTTTCAAGGACAGAAGGGAGCATGGGCCCCAAACTTTTTTTTTTAATTTTTTAATTTTATGTATTAAAAGGTTTTAAAGTTTTTTTAAATTTTAAATTATATATAATATATTAAAAATTCATAAAAATTAAATTATATGTATTTTTATTTCTTTTAATAAATATAATATTTAATGTTAATAAATAATAAAATATAAAATAAAAATGTATATTAATATACTTATTTTATTTTATTTTTTTAATTATCTTTTGAGTTTTTTTATATATTTTAACTTTTTTTACATTTTTAAGAGAAAAAAAATAACACAAATTCATTATTTTATTATTATTATTATTTTATTTTTAAGAAAAAAAATCCTTCTTTTATATTATTTGATAATGAAATATTAATTTAATAACTAATATTTCTTTTCATGAGTTGTTGTATATTACTTTTTATTAATATAGAAAAAAGATAATGTATTTTATGTGTTTTTTTATAATTAATTTAATTATGATTTGGTTGATCTAATTGTTTAATTAAAGATACTTTCTTACATTTGAAAAAGTTAAAGGTGAAGAATTTAACATTAATTATTTAAAACTTGATACAATAAAATATTTTTAGATATAAAAATATTCAATGAATAAAAAAATAAAATTAAAAAAATTTATTTAAAATGTAATCAGTATAAAATACAAATTATAAATTATAAATTTTAGATATACTGTTTTAATTTCAAAAATTATTATTTAAGATTAACCGACATTTATAATAACAACAATAATAATTAATAATAATACTTTTAATAATAACTTAATGACTTATTTAACCACAATCATAAATTATTGTCAGTGAATTTGACTATAATACAATTTCTCATATATCTCGTATCATCACTTATTAAATTTAATTAATAACGTTTCATTTTTCATGACTTTGAACAAAGGAAGGTGATAAATGTCCATAGGATTTGTTACTCACTTGAAAAAACAATCACTGTTAAACAAAATTGATAATAATGATTATGAAAACTGTAATAATGTAATAGTTATGCTGAATTTTGTAGAAGTTCTTCTTTAGAAGTCTCAGTATAAATTTATGATCAACATGTAAATTAAAATAGTTGAAATTTCTTTTGATTTATCTTGGATACAACATTTGCGTCTTGTACAAATGGTCAAACTACACGCTAACCCTAATTTACCATGATCAAAAGAAACATATAAAAATGAGTCATCTTTTTATTTGTGATATTTTGGGAGATGAAATTATAATTCATTGATAGTTTGACCAAAATTCTTAACAAAATCACACTTTTTTCTATATTTTTTCTGCAAGCTGTGTATTAACGATCTCCAAACTGCAGCCTAAAGGAGTGGCAATGGAATAAATTGTTTCCAATGTTAGTTTGGTTATTTATAAAACATTCATACGTTAATATCATTTTCATATGTGTTTACCGTATTGACGAAATTCAAAAATAGAATATTGTCTCGCAAAAATTCTATATTAAAATATTTATAAATGGATTCACACACTCAGGTAATAACTAATAACTTCAACTTTAAGTTAGGATGGTTAAAAATTAGCTGGTTATGATGCATTGTATTAAAACTAGCCTGGACTTGGGATGAAGAAGTTTGTATTTATTTTGTAAACGGTGGTTGATAGCATTTGACAACTGATAGAAACAGTGTTCAACTTTGAACGGAAACTTTCATTCATAACTGCTGGGTATTAATTTAGATTAATCCATTGATCCAAACATAACTGTATACTCATCTTCCTAAAATTGAAACAAGTTTATTCCTTTAAAATAAAATTAATATCTGCACCGTATAAAATTAGCAATATCCAATTATTACTTGCACTTTAATTAAAATAAAATGTTTCCCGTCCTGCTTCAAAAAAAAGGTGTTAGAAGACATAAGAATTTTCTCCATACAATTTTACAAGACTATATACTATTTTTTGTTAATTTAATACATTAATGAACAAGCACAAAAATTAAAAGGAATAAGAGGATAACTAAATATATTAAAAACATAAATTCTTATGAGTATTAAATAGGATCATGCAGTGTCAAGCACAGGATCTCAACCATTAAAATAAATTTTCATTTATACATTATTAAAAATATAATTGAGAGAATAAAAAAAAATGATACCAGAGAACCCTGTTTTATTGGTCATCTTTCCATATGCATATTAATCACTGCACCTAATTAATACACAGCTCCACACCCTGCTTTCAATCAAACAAAGAAACCATTGCGTTGAGAACAAGGACAATAGATTCCAACAGTTTTGAGATCGCGACAACACAAAATAGCACATTAGACAAATGTGACCGGCACAAAACCCTTTTTTACTTTGACAAAGCCAATTCTATTTTTCTTTAATTCTTCCACACTCTTTAATGCATGGCGTAGAGCATAAGCAAAGTCAGAGAGGTATAATTTGAATTGAACAACATCATTGTTAGCACACAGTCAACTTCATTACAAAAACATCTTAACATTCTCATATAAACCATTTTGTACAAATTTTCGATCTTAAGCTGCTAGTAGTTACAATTTGAAGACCCATGAAAGAAAATCAAAATGAAGTTCACCATCCTCGTAAAGACTTCTACTTACAAAAAAAGGAGAATGGTATCTAATCACACCTGCAATTCCAAATCAGTCCTCTATTATTATTTGGATACAAGATGATAATACTTTTTACACATGACAGATCCGGTTGACATTTACATATTCATCAACAGAACATATTTACAATCAAGATAAAATTTGATCTCTTCCTCTAGACTCGAAGATCCAAAAATTTACTTTTGTCCGTGCGTGTTGTATGAAGACTCGGTTATGTTTTGAACTGAATCTAATATTAAAACTTGTGTGGTGTGAGGAGAGGATCTATGCCAGGGCAGGGATGCTGCAATTTCGCCTATCCCTATCAAGGCAATCAAATCCCTCAATTCTCACGGCAGGATTGTTACCAAAATTAGCTCGAACACAGCCTCCCTTCCTTGCTGAGGAAGAGGGAGATGGTGGGAGACCTGATGCAGTCGGAACCACCACCCACGACTGCGGTGAGAGCGGAGAAAAAGTCTCATCCCCAAATCGAGCATCCTGAATCAAAGGGTTAGTTGTTCTGCTAGGCGGCGACCCGCAGAAAAATGGTGGCGAGGAGGCTGCCACTGGCCACGAGTGCTCTACATCAAAATCACCATCCTGGAAAACCATCAACAAACAAAATCAATTAAATCTGAGCACAACCTTCATCACTAATCAACAAATTAACCTAAACCACACGACTCACAACAGAAGAGAAAAATAAAATAAAAAAACATTAAAGAACAATATCTACCTTGGTGAGTATGTTGTCCAGAGGATTTGAACCAGAGGAGTTTGAATCACATGGCTCGACCTGGCAACTGCACAGAAACAAAGTATGCAAAGTTTATTAATAATAGAAATAATATTTGGAAATAGAATAAGGAGAAGAACGGAAAGCAGTTATACCTGAGATGCCATCGGAAGTTTCTAGCAGGGTGATCGTTGACGGGAAAGTTGAAGAGGCCGAGGCGGCGGGGCTTGGGGCAAACCACGCTAATCTCATCGTGAGATGGAACGACCGCGTTTTGGATGGCAAACTGCTTCATCTTCCTCCTCCGATTTCTATCTATGTATTTAATCAACAACTAAAACCTGCTCCACACCTATAGACGTAGAAAAGGACAAAATAATTAGAACAGACATCGAACGAAAACTCAAAAGCCGAAAGCAATAAACAAATCAAGCCTGTCAAACCAAATTCGGTAATATATTAAACGGATCCTACAAGCACATGTAACTATTCCAACAACTGAAGGTTGAGATCTAGTAAAAAATTGAAAAACTCAACAACAAAAGTAAATTATAATCACGCGTTGAGTTTCTGAAATCTCAATCACCTAGCTCCTACCATAGCTATACACCTCACCTACAGATCTAACTAAAACAATACAATTACCGGCGTGATTTATTTATGCAAATTGAAAATCGAGCGAGATCTGGAAAAGGAAAGTGCTGGTTTACGATAATTAAAAATAAATTTGAATTTGAAAGACAGGAATTACAGATATTGAAAGAAAAAAATAAGGAGAGAAGGTTAACGTTTGGGAGCAGAGAGATCGAAGAAAGTAGTGATAGTAGAAGCAGTACCTGTGAGGTGAGGTGAGGGTTTGATTAACTAACTGTACAGAGGTTGTGAAGAAAAGAGAGGAATTGAATTGAAAGAAGAAGTTGGTGAGAGAAGGAGACAGAGAAAAGTGAGGGTGAGGGATGAAGAAGATTGAAGTATGGTTGCAACCACACTTCCTTTATATTTATCTTATATATATAATTTATTTTAAGGGAGATTTTTATTTTAATATTGTATGGTTAATTCATGCGGGCGGTGCCTCCCGCGATAAATCACATCGATTTTGGCACCCTCAAACCCATTCTCTTTCTTCTACAGTAAAATCATACTTTTATGGGTATCCATGAATCATGAATAATTTATCAGGTTAAAATATTAAATACGATACTATGATGTGAAAATATCTTAAATATCAAGCCATCCCTTGGGAATGAGAATGAGTCTTGTATGGTGTAGCTTTGTGCAACGCACAACGTTCAACCTCCTCCCTACACGTGGCACCCTCTCCACTTCTAGGACCCAAGGTCGGCAAATTCGTACTTTCAAGGGGCCGCTCCTACCATTCACTATTTTTTTTTTTTTACTTTCATCTTTCTCTTACCACTGGATTAAGATTACATCAATCAACATTAATCAAAATAAATAAATAAACCTTTCTCTCTAACGATGTTTTTCAAACTTATTTCTGTTTTCTCTCTTCTTTCTTACAGGATTAAAACTAGTTATTCTCTCTCTCTTTAAAATGCTTTTGTCAGCTTTCATTTTCTTTTTAACCTTTCTGACTCTTACTTCCTATAACCTCCTTTTTCATACGTATTCAAATAACTTATTTTAATTACTTTCCCGTTACCTATCTGAAACCATGTCACATCTACCTTTCCTTCATGTAATTGTTTCTTTTTATAAGATCAATGATCATACATATATATTTGTTTTAACATTTTTGTTAGTCCTGTCTTTCTTCTATGGCTTCTAATAGTCGTTATCATCTGATGTAACCAGATGCACACCCAATACCATAGAGTATCGCCTAGAAACACCCATCTCACTTTATATTTTCAGAAAATATTTCTTTTTCAAAATCCAAAGACAAAATTATTGCAGTGATAAATTCCGTTTTCTTAAAATATTAAATATTTTCTATGTGCGAAGATCTTGAGATCAAACATCTAATCCAATATTTGGAACAGAAAATAGTTTCCGAGATCATGTTCCTTCATGTTAATCTCACTTGATATATCTTTGCATTAATTTGGCTCTTTAAGGTCGGTGTAATAGCTATTACATTTTCGTTTGGTATATATCAATTTAATTATTTTATTTTTAATCATTTAATTGGGCTGTCGTTAGAAAACTTCTACCAAGCGAAGATATAATTTCCACCATGTCAATCTCCCTTGATAATCTTGACCCGGAAGGTCAACCATTTTGCTTTTACTAAAAGTCTATTATGTTTTCGTTTTGTATACGGTAATCTTTTATTATTATTTTTTTATTAATGATTTGATAGATATCAAAGACATTGAAAAACAAAATCAAATCAAGAAAATAAATAAGATAATTAGCATATAAAAGTTAGGTTCGACGGAGTAAAAGAGTGAAAAGAGATATGTTGGAGACAAGTACGATTGAAGACAATAATTAAGAAAAAATATTGTTAATATATTAAGAAAAGTTTGATCGAGAGGGAGATCGAGAGAAATTTGATCGAGATAGAAGGACGTTAAGAAAAACTTGATCGAGATAAAAGGATATCTAAAAAATGGCATTCGAAATAAAAATTGAAGCTATTAATTGAGATTCATATAAAAAGAGAGTCAAGTAATTTGAAGATATTTGCAACTATAATTCATAATATAAATAAATTGATCATTAATTTCATTCTTGTAGTGGATGTATAAGCACTTGAAACAATTTAAATAAGATTGAAAAACATAAATTTGCTGATCCGCTAAAAAAAACTCATATCAAGTTAATTTGGTTTAATAATTAACATTGATAATAACATCAAACCAAATTTATCCAGAAAATTAAATTTATTATTAACAAATTTATATACACTTAGAAGATTTTTTCACTTAAAATTCCTTTGACAAAGCTGTCAATTTATATAACCATACTTAATTTATTACACATCAATTTTAAAGAAAAAGTACACACCAATGAATTACCGTCAAGTATCATTCTTTTTAAATGTTTATTTACGATAGTTTAATTTGAATCTTATTCTTTTAAATTCTGTTGATAATAGAAATGTTTTCAAAGATGGGGAGGGCATGTTTGTAGAAAAGAAAACCTAAAAGTCAAAGAACAGAAAGAATGTTAGGGGAGGACAGATGATGAGAAAACAGTGAGAAATTGAAAGAAGAAAGAAATATCGAAATAAGTCGAAGATGATGGAAAGAAATGGAATAAAGATAAGCAGATATGGTGACGCAGTGACCTTTTAGGCATTCGAATTTTGACCCTCAAGCTGACCCCAAAACATGTGCCATCTACATAAAATGCAAATCCTAGTTAATGGATGAACGTATTTGATGCAATTTGATTACGATTTTGTCAGCGAATTCATCCTGATATCTCAGTTTTTGGGCAAATGACATGTCACCAAAAAATGAATAAAAAAAAGAACTTGCAAATATTAAAGAAGAAGAAGACGAAGACATATTGATGAAGAAGTGAAATAATTGTAGACAAACCGAAAGACATATCTTTTCTTGCATCTACGCTTCCAAAGCAGTGGGACACACAACACAATACTCCATTCTGGTAAAGAAGTGCAATCATATTCTCTATTAACTGTGTCCAGATTTTGCAAATTATTCTCATTTCAAACCTTAATTATCGGTAAAGTTTATTTGATATGATTCTTTTACTAAAAATTTAAAAAGAAAAGTCCCTTTGACGTGATTTACCTTCTGTCATCAACATATTCTTTATTAATTTATTAATTATATGAAAAGCAGGTGAGGGTGTCCAAGTTAGGCTTACGATCTGGTGAAAAGGACAATTTCGGTTTGAAAGGATTGGCACGCGTTGGTCCCAAAATCAAGTTGGTGTTCACACAACACAACCACCATGTGTTGCCTTTGCTTTTCGCAGTGGCTTTTAAGAGGAATAGATCCAAAATCAACACTAATGGGGAAGCATTATAAACGATGCCCATGCTTAGCATTACAGAATCATTTTGTTGACGTAAGTAAGCTCGTCAAAAAAAAAAAAAAAAA
>Ga0099823_1001880_pt1 | contig 18228 bp, 12 predicted proteins | sample CowpearedBW_FD_76831 | JGI IMG/M metagenome (GOLD analysis project Ga0099823, IMG submission 76831) | Root nodule microbial communities of legume samples collected from California, USA - Cow pea red BW | ecosystem: Host-associated > Plants > Roots > Nodule | place: USA: California | collected...
CTTAAACTTATTAAAGAAAAAGTCATTAAGCTAATTACAATAAAACACGTTAAATGATCTAACTAATCTTAAATAATCTAGATAGTCTTAAAACTACAAGATTGTCATTAATAAATCTTTTATTCCTTTCCATCATATGATGACATGGTTTAATTGAGCTCCAATAGATTGTCCCTTGAACATGATTTAGAGTCAATCACCACAATTCCCAAACTTGACTTCAAATTATAAAAGAACTCCAGACATTATCTCCATTTGTCCTTAAACAAAAAAAAATGTCTGCTTTAGGCACCATTTAAGCCTCAATCTTGGTAGGAATTTTGTGAACATATTAATGGGATTTTCCTATGAAGTTATTTTCTTGATTTTGACCTCCTTAAAATCAACATCGTCTCTCATAAAGTGTAGTCTAACGTTTATGTGTTTTGTCCTCTTATGGTAAATATGATTATCAACTAGATGTATGGTACTTTGATTATCACAATGAATAGTCACATAATCCTTACCCAACTCTCTTATCACCCCCTTCAACCATAGTGTGTACTTCAATCCCTCAATGCGCATAATATATTGGGTAGTAGATAAAGCCACCATTGATTGCAAATTGGTTTGTTAGCAAACTACAATTCCAAACAATGTAAAAATATATCCAGAAAATGGCTTCCTGGTATAAACATTCCTCGCATGATCAACGTATACAAACCTCTCTATAAAAACTTTGCTATGGGTAGATAATCTATACACTAAACCAAATAATATTGTTTTATTCAAATATCTCAACACCTAATTCAAATGGAGCATATCCTATATTTGCCATAAACATGCTAGCCACACTAACATGTGTCTGATCCGGTATACAACAAACCATAACATACATGATGCTTCTTACACTATTAGCATATGCAACAAGTTTCATCTATTCTACCTTCCTCAAAACTTGGAACTTGGATAATGAAGAGCTTTGTGTAGTGTTCCCACATGTTTAGATTCATGCATTCTAAATCTTTCAACCACCTTTGCAAATATTCTTTCTAAGATAAACATAATGCCTCAACTAGTGATCCCTCTATATGCCCATCCTCAATATTTGTCTTGTAGGATCAAATCATTCATTTCAAACTCAGGGCTTAATTTTTCTTTAAGATCCTTTAAGTTATTTATGATGGTTGGTTATAAGGATATTTCCTACATATAAGAGCAAGAACAACACAATATTTTCTTTTCTTTTGAGGGCTTTAGACACAACTGTCATAATTGTTCCTCTATAACCCTGTCTCAAGAAATCATCAAATCTTTTGTACAATTGCTTTGAACTTTGTTTCAATCTATACCATGATTTCTTTAAGAGACACACCTTGCATTCCTCATTAAAAAACACCTTAAGCTACTACATGTAAACAATCCTTTATAGGTTTCCATGCAAAAAAAAAAGGTTTTCACATCAAATTATCCTAACACCAAACCGTATTGGTTAACAATTGAAATTAAAATCCTTATTCAATAGTATTTTACCACATGTTAGAAGATCTCAATATAGTTTACCCACTCCATTAATGTAGAACCTTTTGCCACCAATCTTGCATCCTACAACCTTTTGTTATCTTGGTAGATCGGCAAACATCCAATGTGATTCTTCTTCGAAGATTCAAGCTCTTCCTTTATGGCAACTTGTCATTATTGACCTTTTATGCCTTGTATAGCCTCCTGAAAGCTTCTAAGCTCTAAACCTTCCATCTTTTCAATCTTAGTCAAAGCATAACTAATAAGGTTAATCCTTCTATCCCTATCACGTATGAGTTAATAGTTGGATTCAACTTTTGTATGTTTTGGCCTTCTTGAGTAAGAGGTAAAAGTTGATTTATATCACTTGATGCTTGATCATTTGACACCTTTAGACGATGTGGTCCATCACTAGAAGACTCTACATCAACATGGACTTTCTCCTTACTTTTCTTTTCATCTCTACACATCATAGCCATTCAAGTTTCATTGAATGTGATGTCTATACTACGTATGCTCATTGACACCTACATATCCAATAAACATACATCTCTTGTAACATCCTAGGCGGATATTACTATTTAAATAAAAGAAAACAATAATAATATTAACTCCGAATTTAAATCGTCTTTCCTAAAGCGGGAAAATTTAAACTTTATTAAACGTGCCTTAATTCAAAATCCATAAATCAAGACTTAACTATTACAAAATCCAAAGTTCCATTCATATATAAATTGATTACAAAAAGATAAAACGTTCTTTAAAACATTTCACATGCTAGCCCATCTCTGACTCTATGCGTCGACATCATCAGTACCTGAAATAACATATGCTCTTGTGTGATACGCCACACGATCATCGCCAAACATAAGCAGATAGGGTTAGCTCAAAGAATTAAACATAATCAAAGACATCTCATAAAACCTTCACTCAAAGCATTTAAAATTCACCCAAACCCCTTCTGAGGACCTCCACCCTTATGCACTATAAATCATGGCCTTTCACAATGTTCATCGAGATTTTACACACTTGGACAATGACCTTAAGATGACACATGCTGCCACGAGCCACCACTCATGGTCTAACCTCTACGAGCCTTTCACTCGTAGACCAACACGCGTGGAAATATCATGTTATGAACACCATCTGTAATAACTAAGTGGAGCTAACCAATACAAACAACCATTTGTATTCTCACATAGGATTCCCAACAACACCGACCACAACCCATACATGGATTCATACTATCCTTATTTCACAGTGGCATTTTCAAACACTTTTCACAATACACATTCACACGAACATATGTGTGTGTGTGTATATATACACACACACACACACATATGAGAGACCCCACAATTGCCCCAGAACACAAAATTGGGAAAAATCAATGCGCGTTGCCAGGCAATTCATAACAGAACCCAGGAAAATAGGCAACAATTGCATGCATCGCCTGGCGGCTTTGAAGGCCCACCAAACAGTTTCTGGAAAATTCCAGAAACCTAGAAATTCCAGAATTTTGCAGAAAGAAAGACACATACATATATTCCATACATCACGCCTTTACATGAATACAGAGATATGAAATCAAGAATTGTAGCTGGAAATCCTGCTCCAAGGCACTCTAAGGATTCCTTCTTGCACCAAAAATTGCTCTAAGAAATTGATCATTAAGGGACATTAAGGACTATACCGCACTAACCAAGGTTCAAACCCTCATCCACCCAATTACCATATGCTCAACCATCTATCACATATGATTCTTAACATTTTATGCACATCTATATAATTATGACACCATGTCAGGTGTTCATGCATGCACACAAAATAATTAAACAATTAAAATCTCACAATAATGGCATACACAAGACTTGAATCCAAGTCCTATCAACAACACTTCACACACTCAACCACTTTAGCTATAACTGCTCCGTGCCATAAATCCCCACATTAATTACTATAAAATCCTTTTACCCGCATTTATATTAAATAAATATTTATTTATTTAATTTTTTCAGATCTTACATCTCTCAACCTATACATCTAACTTATTCTTTTTAGCATGTGCAAACGATAAAACACCAAACACAAATTCTCATATTTTTGTTATACTTCCACTCCAAACCTTGATGGAGTCTTAAACTTTAGAGATGATAGACTCTTGTTAATCAAGTTGAAGACATTGTATGCAACTTCTCCCAAAAAGAACTTATGCAAACCAACCCCAACAACATACATATTAAACACTTCAAAATGATTTTGTTCATCCTCTTAGTGAGCTCATTTTGTTGTTGTGTAATTGAGATCATCTTATGACTTCTTATACCTTCTACCCTACAAAACTCATTAAACTTCCTTGTAACAAACTCTAATCCATTTTTAGTCTTGATCATGTTCAATTTGGTCCCATGTTAATTACTTACCATGGCATGCCACTCTTTAAACATATGAAAAGTCTCATCCTTGTTTTTCAAGATACTTATCTACACCCACTATGAGTAATAATCTATTATAGTGATTTTCTATAATCTAAAATTGCTTAAAATTTACAATTTCTTCCTTATCTTTTCTTCACTGATCTTCTTGAGTCTTTCTTGTTTTAGAAAAAAAAATCTTTAAATTTATTTCTAATTTTTTTCAGTTGTATTTTCTAAATTCTCTCCCCATTCTTAATTTGGTTTTTCTTCATTTGTAATTATATTAATCTATAAACTCAGAGAAGACTTTTATAAAAAATGAGCTTCTTAAGGCTATCTCTGGATCACAAAAAGATCAAACACAAAAATAATGTACAATTGAAAAATAAGGTTAAATATGTTTTTAGTCCTTAAACTTAGATGAGAAATTGAAATTCGTCCTTGTCTTAAACTTTGATATAGTCCTCAAACTTTAAAAATGAATAGATATAATCATTTTAACCTAATGACGTTAATCTTTTTGGGATTGTTAAACGGCGTTTCCAGTTAACATTAAAGTAAGAACATGTCAAATGTTAGCTTAAAACACGTTTGATACGTTAAAAAAATAACATAGTTAAGTTAAAATGACTATATTATATCCATTCATTTTTATAGTTTGGAGACTAAAATGTATTAAAGTTTAAAATATGACGAATTCTAATTTCGTGACAAAGTTCAAATACCGAAACATATTTAAACCAAAATAAAATTAGATTAAGGAAAAGAAATGGGAAAAAGAAATACAGTAAAATTCTTCCCGGAATAAATGCAATGAATATTCACTAGAAGAAGTTCTCCGATATTAAAATTCATAAAAAGGAGTTTCATACGCAAGACTCCCAAAATTTTCATGAACTTTAATTCATTCAATTTCAAGTGTGAAGATTATATAGAAAAGATTTGGGTTCAAAATCCATGTAAGAAATGGGTAAAGAAATCATATGCAACCATGTTAAAAGTGACATGTGGTGCTAAAATGAACGTGTCACGTGAAGAAAGTTATAACTTTTATACGAAAAAATGTGGTTAGGTGCATAAACTTGTTTAACCTCTTCAATCATGTGTTAGTTAAGTGAGTTTATGTATATCTCTACTTGTTTATACCTTCTATAGCTTCCTAGAAATTATTAAAACATCTTAAAAACTTCTACACAAGAATTACTACAATAATATTCTAGAAACTTCTAAAAGTTACAAATTGTTATGCCTCCTAATTTCCTCTTCAAGTTCTGTAATTTTCCTTTGAATTTATTTCTTTTTTTTTTCTTTAATCATGTTCTCTGTAAAGACTCCTTGAGTAGCTTCTCCACCATCAAAGGTCTTTTCTCATCCTTGAATTGTTTCTCCCTTATTTCATGATCACATATTTGTCCTATCTTAGAAAAAAAATTGTTCACAAATTTGAAGATATGTTTTATAAGAAGAGTTGCTTAGACTCAAACTATGAATCACAATATACTCATTAAGAAGATTTAATTTATATGCATGGTCATTATCGTTTATATAGGATTTAGAAAGGACTCTTTTTATCGTGAAGTTTTTATTTTCTCTTACTAGAAGATTTATCCATCTCAAATGTAGCAACATCCAATCTCATCCTTTCTTCCTTTGTTGGCCAACTTTTATATTGGATTATTTTTTTCTTTATTTCTTTGTGAGAGGGATCCTACTAGGATGTTATATCTAAATGACAATCATTCAATTACGTGCTAATTCATCAATGATGCTCCATCAAAATTTTATAACATTGTTAAACTAACTTTTTAAAGTTAATATGTTATTTTAATTGATATCAACACTAGTCTCTTAAAATTATTTTAAAATTAGAAAGTATAATAATAAATAAATAAATAATTGGAAGATAAATTAAAATACTTAAACTTAAATTTATTAACGTAAAAGTTTACAAGTAGTTTATCGATCAAGTTCAAAAAATTATTAAATTTCAATAAATAATTTACATTTAATTTTATTAAAATTTAAAGTTAAGAGTTTAGTCAAATAATTGAATTAATTTGATTTAAACAATAAGTTTGCTTGTATATATTTATTATTTTTTAAAGTTTAACATACCATTAATTATTTTTTTAATAATTATATAACCATTTGCTCACTTAATTTTTAATTAATTTACACTTATGTATTTATCATGAAGTAGAAATTACAATGAGTAAACAAGATAATTCCATAAAATATTATTTTATTACAATAATTTCATACATATAAATTTGAAAAAATTAATTAAAATAGAAAAATACAATTTATGGTGGAATTAAATTAAGTAAGTTTAATTATTTTCGCATCATTCCTAAAATATCCTTTAATTAAGTATGATTTTATTTTCAATAATTTTTTTTCATGGTATCAAAATTTAAAATTAAAATTAAGATTAATAAAATTAAATTATATCAGTTGGCTTTCTTAATTAGTTTAATTTTAATTATTTTCACGCATATTAAAGTTTAGAACCTCAAATAAACACTATAGAATTTTAATACCAAATTATTTTTTATACCTTGAAAAGGGGAACATTTTCTGCTGGGAATTATTTAAATTGTAATTTTTTAAGCATAAGCATGACATGACCTGGAGACAAAAATCTTGTGCGTTCTTATATTTCTGAAAATAACCTTAAAAAAAGTTGTCTTGTCAGAACTCTTCACAATAATAACATTCCAACTACATCGCTTTTGCTTCCCCTGAACTAGCGTATACCAAAGCCCCTGGCTTTGGTCCTTCGCTAGGGTTTTGGGATTTCCCATTTCCCATTTCGTCACTTCTACGTTTTCTGGGATCACCTTTTTGCCCCTGAAATTTCCAATCGTCTTCTTCTCTCGGGTCTAAACTTCTCAAGTTCAGAGGTACCTTCTTTATTCTCTATTATCTATTGTTCTTCCAAGCCTTCTTACAAGTTGCAAGCTCTTGCTCTTCATGTTTGTTTGTTTATTTATTTATTTTTTATAAAACGATGATATTTTAAGAAACCCAACACTTTTTTTAAGGTTGTTTTAGCATATGGTTATCTGGGTTAGAGATCAAGGTTTGACTTTTAGTTGAGTTTTCGTAGTTTTTGAATTTGAAGAACATGGAACTCATGTTATTGAAAGTTGAGATCTTTTGAGATTTGGGTTTCGATTTAGGTATTAAAGTTTGGTTGATCTGTTAACTTGATCGATATTTGATAGTCGTAAGGTTGTCAAATGGATATTTGGTGTGAATTTTGCTGGACTGTGGAGGATACTTTGAATTCCTTATGTTCAGTAACTTATCGGTAGTGAAACTGAAACAGGGAAATTCAATGCAGTTGTTTTTGAGGAGTTTCATGTGATCTCTGTTGTTCTGGTCTGGTTTGTTGGGGATCTTGAGTGGGACTTTTGCTGAAAACTGTGACTCCGTAGCAATGCCTGAAAATCAGGGCTCTTCTTCGTCGCTGTCCTCGTTTGGTCGTTCAATATTTGGTGTGAGGCAGGAGCAAGTTCATTCCGTGGAAGCAAGTCATGAATCCGATTCCTGTAATTTAGAGCTTGGATTATTCCAAAAGCGTGTTACAGATAGGTTCCAAGACCTTTCTGTGGCTAGTGATGAGGAGTTTCTCACAATTAGTTGGATCCAGAAGGTCCTCAATGCGTTTATCCTCTGCCAAGAGGAATTCAGAGCCATTCTGTCGAATAACAAAGAGCATGTCACAAAACCCCCACTGGATCGCATGGTTTCGGAATTCTTTGATAGATCAGTGAAGGCGCTTGACATTTGTAATGCAAGCAGAGATGGGATTGAGAAGATTCGCACATGGCAAAAACATCTGGAGATTGTCTTTTGTGCCTTAGGTTCATCTAAGAGAGCATTAACAGAAGGCCAGTTCCGTAGAGCAAGAAAGGCACTGATGGATTTAGCATTGGCAATGCTTGATGAGAAAGAATCTGGATCAATCTTTTCTCAGCGTAATAGGTCTTTTGGGCGACATAACTCTAGCAAGGATCATCACTCAACAGGGCATTCAAGATCACATTCGTGGAGTGTCTCTCGGTCCTGGTCTGCAACCAAGCAACTACAGTCCATTGCGAATAACCTTGTTCCACCTCGTCCTACTGAGATTGCTGCTACAAGCAGGCTTGCGATTCCGGTTTATACAATGAACTGCATTCTCCTCATAGTTCTGTGGACCCTTGTTGCAGCTATTCCTTGTCAGGATAGGGGTCTAAGCATTCATTTTTCAGTCCCACGGCAATTATCCTGGAGCACTCCGGTTTCGGTACTTCATGAACGGATCACTGAGGAGTCAAAGAAGAGAGAGCGGCGAAACTCGAATGGCTTGTTGAAGGAGATACACCAGATTGAGAGTAGCAGCCGCCGCATGACCGACCTGATAGATTCAGCTCAGTTTCCATTGGCAGATGACCAGAAAACACAAATTGATTGTGATGTGATGGAGCTAATGCATGTCTGTGAAGCTTTAAGAAATGGGTTGGACCCGTTGGAGCGCCAAGTGAGAGAGGTCTTCCGGAAGATAATGGCGTGTCGAACTGAGGGGCTTGATTACCTTGGCACTTCAAGCCATAATGAGCAATGAAAATGGTATGTTGTTGATGAGCTATCAGATGTACAAATTTGCGGAGTGTGTACATTTTTTGAGAGGAGGAATGACTCGGCAAGACAAGCAGATAAATCTTTTAGCTCTCTTGTATGCATTGTATTATTCTCAGTACTTGTTTGAAAAAAAGAATGGTCAGTTTACGAATTTAATAGTTTATAGTTTCTTTGCTTTGCTATATAAAATGGTGTTTTTGTTGCAATTGTATGCGGTCATTTTTAATGCAGCAAGTATAACTTCAGTCAGAAGGCACTTGCACAATGCCTGGAAGGGAACTTGAACAAAGGGTCTAATGGAGGGCGTTTCAATTGAATACATGTACAATACAAGATTATTAGTTCAAATTTTATTCTTTGTTTGTATCCAAAACATGGGGATAGAGGATGGGCAGAAATTATCCATTTCACATTTGTTTTCATTACAATCCAATCTTTTTCTGAAAGGGACAACTTAGATTAAAAAGAATCGCAGCTTCTTAGACTATCCTTTTATTTAGCCGATACAAAGAAAAGCGCCGGTTGAAGGTAGCAGTAAATTTGATATCTCACTTGGTACTACTAATACTGTGTATTCAGTTTTTGCACATGTTCGCTTTCCACTTTCCCTAGTATGATACGCAGTGCATCATTAAATAAAAGGCATTTATGTTTAAACTGCTCAAATACTACGCAGATATCTGACTCGAAGAATTTAGTTTGGTTGTATTATTCACTGTTCATCCAATGAAGCACTGAACTCTGAACTAGTATTATGTTTAATCTACAGTAAGGTAAATTTAATCTGCACAAACAAGTACATAAATATGAACAAAACGAACTATAACAGGTTTAAAAGGGAGGGCACCGTGATACCAGAAAGCGTAATCTGAAGTAAAAGGATGGAAGTTCTGTAGGAAATTCTTTGAATATTATCTGTCAGTGTACAACATTTTATATAGGTTCCTAAGCCTATAGAACTACAACGACTTCTATAAACTTAAGCAGACAAGGTAAACTAGTCATTCTGTCTTTTGTACAAAAAAGGCTGTATAACTACATAGAAAAGTTATGTTAATATGGCCAAGGTCCCATGCATGCTTCTTGCTCTGCAAATTCCTCCATTTTCCTGACCCGAATTGTTTGGAGGAATCAAATTTATCAATTTGTCGCACCGTGAGGATGGTGTTGGAAGAGTACTACCTCTGGAGTTTGGGCCCATGATGGACTTTGAATTGGAATCTCTGAGCTGTTTTTGATTTCAATCCCATGCTTTCATTTCCAATGTTCTTGAATTATTGTCTCAACTTCACTGTCTATCTAAATCAACAAGTTGTCTGAATTCCAAGTAGATTACTTCTTTGCTAACAAAACAGCTCTGGGAAGGACCACATTATGAACTTTGCAAAAATGTCAGATTCCAAGAACTCGATATGAGCTGTCCGTCCAATAAGTGTGTTTAAGTTCCTGCCATAGGAAGAGGTGTTGAAGTTGATGTCACAGCGCATGACCACCCTATCGTCAGAGTGGGCTCGGATTTGGTCCAAGCAATTATTCAGCATCTCCATGAAGATTTTCCCTCTTCTAGAGAAATCCACAGAAGATGCTGGGCAAGGTTCTATTCTGGCAGAATGGTACGGAACATAGCCATCCTGACATGTAACAAGAATGAATCATTATGATGTAAGGAGAAGTTCTTCTAGTGTGTCTTATAAACTCTGATGATTCCCATCATAAGCATATAAAGATTACCTGAGGTGATGACAAAAGAAGCACATTCCGGAAGTTAGCCAATGTCTTCTCCTGTAGACAATAGTAACAGTAAGACTAATATCACTTGTGTCCCTATTTTCACTTCATTAAAATATAGCAAATGAATATGAACAAAACATCCCTGTAGCCCCACTTCTCCAATAACTTAACTCCCATTTCAAAGCCCAAAAAAATGCATTAATTTCACAATTACGGAAAAGGAGTCCTAGATAAGAAGTTAGGGATCAGGTAACTTATAATCAAGAGCAAAATATTAGGCATTCCATACCTTGGAAAGATTATAGATGAAAGTATTTTCAAGATCAGGGTCATCTGTAAATGTAAGTTGGTGAATGCATTGTGTGCCCTTGAGCTTCTTCAGTATCCACAGCCCTGAATTGAATAGAGAGTTCGAACTATACATATAACCCAAATGTGGACCAGATATGGAGACATAGGTTTGCAAGTATCTTAGATATGGCTCCATGATGCTCTCTGGAATTATTCAAAAAAAGACATTACTTTCCCTAGTTTAATTTCTGAACGCTACTGTTAAAAAAATTATTAATTGATATACCTGTTAAGGCTGTCCTGATAATGAGATTCCCAATAGAATGACCGACAAAGCTAAGCTTGATATCCTTCAAGGTTCCACTTCTTGAAGCTTTATCCATCTTCTTTTTCAGGAAGGAGATCACTTCTTGGGCAAGCCGTGATCCCATTTCTCTGAAGTCTCCAGATGTTTTATCCTCATTTGCCTCTGACATTAGAAATTGTATCTTGGGGTCTATTAAAAGCCATTGGTTCCGAATAAGCCGTAAATCCAAATGATTTCCCTGTTAAGTTTAAGTCATGGAGAGCACACTTAGTCAAATCATCTATTAATGGAAATAAAAGATAAACAAGACAATAATAGTTGTGATGTTTTGACTCTAAATCAGCATAGAGGACCATCTTCTAAAAGATGTCTAGTAGTATTAAGATTTAGTTAGACAGTCTATTGTCTACGCCTTGTATTGTAGACAACATTTTGAACTATCTTAACAGTTTTTTGTTATCCCTTAGTTTTGTGTATAGAGACACGCTACTCTGTGGGGTATGTTGTGTTGATATACTCTCATTCACTCTTTGTATAACCTTATAATAGAGTTACTTTCTTTTATCCTTGTTCTCATTTTTTTTTTTATCATTGTGCAAACCCAACAATTGGCACCGTCTATAGAGTCAGCCACAGCCAGCGGAAAGAATTTGAAGAACAAATTTCAAAGAAATTACCATTGAATTTGACATTGAGAAGTTTTCTGGTGAACTTTGCATTATGGAGGATCAAGATGAAAACTATCTTGATACAACAAATATGTGTTGATGCTATAAAGGAGGAGGCAAACATGTCAACGTCTTTGTCCCAGAAGAAGATTGACATGATCAACAAAGATAGAATCACCATAATTGTGTCTTGGAGATAAGCCATTCAGGGAAGTCACAAAGAAGATAATTGTTGTGTCAATGTGGATAAAACTTGAGTTATTTTAAATGACAAAATCTTGGCACATAGACTCTGTTTAAAACAATAGTTGTATTATTCAAGATGATAGAATCAAGATGGTGGACCGGCTAGCAGTTTGATCAAATGGGTTTGACACCTAAGATTAAACGCGGTACTATAAAGATTGTAAACAGAGCATCTACAACTACTAAGGGGATGAAAAAGAATAGTCTTTACACACTATATGGTTTACCAGTGATCCCATATGCGTCTGTGCCTAGTCAAATTATGCAAGACAAAGTTGTGGCTTTGAGGTTGGGGCACATAAGTGAAAAAAATTTGGTGGAGCTGGGAAAGCAAAACCTATTGGGAGGCAATAGAATGGATAAGGCTGAGTTTTGTGTACTTCGAAAGTCTCATATATTGAAGTTTGGGGTTGGTAACCATGTGTTCAATAGACCGTTTTAGTATGCTAATGCAAACCTATTGGAGTCTAACATGAGCTCAAACTCATGGTGAAAGGTCTTATTTCCTTACTATCATAGAGGATTACTTGCAAAGGGTGTATATTTATATATTGAAAAGTAAAACTGAGATTTTTCAGATGTTTCAAAAGTGGCACACCATGAACAGTAATCAATAGGTAACAAAATTCAAAGTTGTTAGAATTGACAACAAATTGGAGTTTGCATTAGAGAAGTTTAATGAGCTTTGTAAGATAGAAGGTATAAGGAGGCACAGGACAACCGCATATCCATTTCAACAAAATGGTCGTGCTGAGAGGATGACTAGAATCATTTTAAGGCGGGTAATGTGTGTGTTATTGGGAGCTAGTTTGCCTAAGTTCTTCTAGAGAGAAATTGCAATCACCCTTGTCTATCTGATAAATAGGAGTTCATTGTTTGCTTTGAAGTTTAAGACTCCCATGGAGGTATGGAGTGGAAAGCCAACAAATTATGATAAGATTATGATAATTTGAGGGTGTTTGACACCTTGGCATTTGCACATGTCAAGAAATATAAACTGAAAGCATGGGCAGAGAGGAGTTCATTATTTGGAGACATTGAACGAGTCTTTTGGCATTGGATTACATCGTTTAGAGGAGTTAAACAATGATGTATCAAATGACGATAATCAACCTTCTACTTGTACAAGAGTTTGATGATGTTTAAAGGCAAACCGGATTCCAAAGGAATAATTACAACAACTGCGGCTATATTCTATAGATAGGAGTGTGTTGTTCTTGATCTTGTATGTAAGTGATATCCTTATAACCAGCTAGTATTATAATGAGATAAAAGAGCTCACAGAAAAACTAAGCTCAGAGTTTTAGATGAAAGATCTTGGTTCCACAAGGCGAATACATGGAATGGATATATAGAGGGATTAAACGATTGGAGTGTTGCATCTATCACAGCAAGGATATTCGAAGAAGGTTGTTGAGAAGCTCAAGGTGCATGAATCAAGACCTGTAGGTCCACCATTGAGTCATCACACAAAGCTCTTGCTAATCCAAGCTCTTAGTTATGAGGAAGATAGGAGGGAGATGAAGACTATTTCATACTAATGGAGTAAGAATCATCATGGGATGGTATGTAGCAGATTAGATCTAGTGCACGTTGTTAGTGTGGTTAGTAGGCTCTTGATTGAGAGGCTTTGAAATGGGTCCTAAGATATTTGAACAGAACAATATATACCATGAGAGAATCAAACACATTGATGTTAGACTACACTTTGCTAGAGAAGTTTGAGTTTGGGGAGGTCAAGATTGTGAAGGTAGCTTTGGAGGAGAATCATGCAGATGTGTACGAAGTCTCTTCAAATGTGCTTACTAATTTTTCGTTTGAGGATAAAGGAAGGTGATGCAGAAGCTCTTTCATGATTTTGAATCAAGTTGGAGAATTGTGATGTATTGAACCTAAATCGTGATAATCTTTTGAAAAGCAGAAGAGACCATCTACTAGAAAGAGTCTAGTAGTGTTAAGATTTAGTTAGACCATCTACTGCTTGTATTCTTGTAGACGATGCTTTGTTTTAACTAAACAATTTTCTGTTATCCCTTGGATTTATATATAGAGACACATTTTACTCTTTGGGGGGATTGTGTTGAAATTTATTCCCTGTATGTAGAACCTTATGTCATAATACAGTTTTTTCTTTCATTCTTGTTCTTGCATTTTTCTTGTTATTGTTGTGTGAACTCAACAATAGGAAGCCCATATGAACTTTGACAAGTACTATACATACTCAGCTTCTTTTAAACAAGAAATTAATTAATGTTAAAATCAACATAAAAGGAAAATGGAAAACATAATACAAAGATCAGGCCACACTACAAAGTAAAAGAAAGGAAATTGTAATATTGAATATATCTGACTTTCTCTGAAGGAAAATCCCCGTTAACTATTGAGGGTTAATAGAAAAAAACAGCTGAAACAAAACAACAAAACCAATTTCTTTTGAGAAAATTAAGTTGTATAGAGCAGAGTTAGGTGCGGAATGACTAAAGAAGAAAAATAGAAACCTCCAAGAAAAAGCAACCGCAAGAAAAACTAATGCTTATTTAAAGCAAGCAGCTTAGTTCATAATCTAACTATGAAAGTAAGGTAGGCATCAGAACTATTATATTAAGAGAAAATATAGGGTAGGAGTGAAAGAATAATTATTTTAAAGTTGCTTTTTTAAATAAATTCATCATTTTATAAATATAATACTATAATAATAGTTGATATTGAAAGGATCTTTTGTGCTATAATATCTAACAAGTAATTAGTAAGATTAGTTCAGAGGTAGCTTATATTAGAACAGAGTTTTCTTTCCTTCATAGGTCACCGACACTGCTAGGATCACATTCCTATAATAGTAGAATCCTCAACTAAGCTATAGTTTCTTCTATTCATCCTACAAACAAGTAATATATGTATGTTTGGGAAATGGAAACACAAGCAACATGGTAAATATTCATTCAAGAGTTTCAACATACACAAAAATAAATGCACCAGAACAAGGCTAAATCTTTTTAATTTTAAGATTAAAGATTCAATGTTGTACAAAGGTGTAATAGTGAATGATCATAAATCTAAATCTTTTAAGGACTGACCAAATCTGTAATTATATTGTATAATAGTCAACTTTAGCAATTTAGAAAAGATACAGCAAAACAGAATGCCGTAATTTTTATTATTGCTGCTATGTGCTTAAAACTATATGTTCAGTAAGGCTTTTACATTTGTACAGAAGAAACTAACACCCACAGATTTACCACGAGGATAACTTCAAAAGAAAGTCACAACAAAAAGAAAATATGTATTACTCTAGTTAATCTTATATTTATCAATAACAGTAAGTTACGAACAACCAAATCATGACAAAGGAAAAACCAAAATAATTGGTAGCCTGAAGCTTCAAACTATAATAGCAAAAAAAACCCATGAACTCAGATAAGTTGTTCCTGTAAGTGGCTATATAACCTTAGTGTTCAAAAACATGACAAACTACAAATATGGACACAATTTGATGCTATTTCGTGCATAAGATTTGAAAACTGCATATGGTATTTCAGTATATCAGACAGCAACAGCATAGTTTTGAATTCTCCCATTTTATATCCCAGAACATAAATTGCAGCTTCCGTTTTCAGAGAAAAGCACTGTGGATTGTAACTTCTAAAAGACTGAAGGCCAAAAGCAACAATAGAGAGAGACAAAACTCAGATCAAGGACATAAAAGCAACTGCAAGAATGTGAAACATGCCTGAAATCCATGAACAAAAACAACTATCCTCAAAACAAGCTCATTTTGCTGTGAACTGCCACCACCCAACTTCTTTGGGGCTCTGGATCCATTTTCTACTATATGCCTTTTTTTGTCATCCAAAGGGTTGAAGTCTAAGTTCACACTGGCAGAATGGTTCCCGTTTGTCAAGCGTTCTATAATAATGATAGGAATCAGCAGAGGATCTCCAAATATAAACATGTCTTGAAGTGACCTATTGTTTATCTGCATGGGAATCACATATCATCAATTCCAGACAGCTAAAACTATAATACTGCAAAGAAGAAAAAAAAAAACATATTCTCTTACCCTCATTTGTGATATTCCTCGCCTGTGCAGTTCTGCACGCATTGTTGCACTTTGAATAGGCTGAATTGAGAAAATCGAACTTAACATATTTGAAGAAAATGACCACGTAAAGAAAATCCATAGCACAACAGAACTAATAAATATTAAATAGTAGATTATTACATCATCAGTAAATCTCCTTGTAAGTATTGAACTTCTATGTACACCGTGGGACATTGACGTCCCCTCAACTCCATAGTTCATATTTTGATGAGGCATTTTAAGCTTTGAGTATACCATCCATATAGACCATTCAGTTCTCCGATCAATCACCCAGGACTTCCGCAGAAATTCCAATATTTTTGTTCTGTTTTCCCTGGTTAAAATGATAGGGTAAAAAACAGATGTCATTGAATTAATGCACTGCTGAAATGTTATTCTCAAATACTAAATTTCTTACAACATAACAGTCTAGCATTGCATTTACATTACATATGGAAAATGTACAAAGAACAAAAATCAGCCTCGTTCAGGACAATCTAGTCTCACAAGCCAGTCAAAATACTGGAGCTTGGCAAAAAAGTTGAAAAAAAAAACAATTCAAACTGAAAGAAGACGGGACAATAGTTTTTCATTGCGCTATAATGATCAGAATGCATATACAACTATAGAAGCATTAATATACTAAAAAGAGCTACAAGGACATCAAAGATGCCAAACTTAAATAATTATTTGGACATGAAATCACTGCAATTATATATAACAAACCTGTGGAATTTCAGAAATATATTCCAGAGACATAAGAGCTGATTCCCTAGAGACTGGAAAGAGCTCAAGAGATGATCATCCCAAGAAAAAGGTTGAATTGACTTCTCAGTAAGGTTATTGATACAATAAGCAGACTTCTGTTTTAGGGAAACATGGAGGTTGTAAGTCGGTAAACAGTCTGAAACACAAAGAAACTAAAACAATAATAAATGTTCACGTTGACAGAATTAAAAACCTCGGCACTTATTACTTGTGCCATGTCAGACAGTTGAAGTGATGGTTCACCATGAACACTTTTCACAGATGCAGGTGGAGTAGGAGCAAACCATTCTGTAGCATCTGATTCAAAAGTAATTTCAGTCAAATCAATAGCTTTGCCAATGCCTGTGCTTATTCTTCTCAAATCTTCAAGCAGAATATCATACGCAGCCATCAATGCTTTGATGAGCATAACCTGATTTGAGTTTTGAGAATCAGAAGAAGAATAAGTTATAATAATAGTCAAAGAGATTTCTCAACAAAATTAAGCTTATCAAATAATATAAACCACAACTTTTCAACTTATAACACCTTAAAATCAGAAACAATGTTATTATGCGATGTGATCTATACACAACACCTCATACCTTGTTTGACCCAACATAATCTTCAACATAAGCACCTTCTGAACCTCTGGATTCACTGATATAATTCAACTAATCATATCATTCAAAAGCTAAAACAATACATTATATACAATAAGAAAAAGAAACATAATTAAATTATGGCTGCTAAAGTTATAAGGTTTAGATAGTGAATGGGAAAAGAGAATGGTTATACTAATCAATAATATGAGATTAAATTTGACTTTATGTTGTATAAAACAAAGCAGTCCGTCTCCAATGCCCAGTGGGACTAATGATTAGGTATAACTTAAGTAGCACTAGCTCAAGCCCACTAATAATAGCACAGTACACCTAACCCTAATCAAACAGGGAAACAACTTCTAAGACAACTCCTCCCTTCAGAAGACTAATTGATTCTAATGATATTCCAACAGCGATGATGATGCAACGGTTAGTTTGAACTTCAAAAACTGGAGGTCTGACAAACCTGGATACCTTCTGTTGAGATGTGTGATAACTAGCTTTTAGTAGGCTGATGTGAATGCTTGTATCAACAAGGACAGCGTGGAAAGCATCAAAATGAACAGGACAATATGAATGCAATCCTCGAAGAGCTTTAGGGGGGATTTTATATTCATGAACTGAAGCAGCATATGGATCCAGAGAACCTTGTAACTCAGGCCTGCACAAATGTTGAAATAAGCTCGGACTTAAAAACCTGAAACTCACATGATCGTAATAATAACATCTAACTAAAAGTCAAATGAATATTTGCACACTAGTTTAGTACACTAGTGCACCAAAAAAGGGAAAGGGAACTATTAACTAACTAACCCAGTTCGAGTTATAGGAGCATGCATGAGTTCAAACTTCAAGATGACTGAAGAGGATTGTACCTGTGTTTAGACAATAACCAAAAGTTTACAAGGCAGAAGAAAAATAAAAGGTAGTCTAGTGTCGCACATCACAAAAGTAGCAAGTCACAACAGTTTTTTTTTTTTTATTATTATTATAGATTCTTATAATGAAA
>Ga0099823_1001887_pt1 | contig 18214 bp, 16 predicted proteins | sample CowpearedBW_FD_76831 | JGI IMG/M metagenome (GOLD analysis project Ga0099823, IMG submission 76831) | Root nodule microbial communities of legume samples collected from California, USA - Cow pea red BW | ecosystem: Host-associated > Plants > Roots > Nodule | place: USA: California | collected...
AAAAATAGAAAAAAAAAAACTAAAACAGATAACTGTTGAAGAGATAATATAATCAATTATATCTTATCGTTATAATATTCTTTCATATTAATTTCTTCCTCCTTTAGTTCTGCTAAACAAAAATATTCAGGAATCTTTGATATTTCTTCACCTTTTCATTCTTTCTTCCCTCTCCCCTTCTCTTCCACCATATATGAACCAAATACATCAAAGTTCGATGAATTCTAAATCAAACCCTACTTCAGGTTTTCTCAATCATCATGCATGTTATGAAAAAGGGAGAAAAAGTACACACAACATATAATGAGCACTCCATTACATCCTTCAAGAAGATCATGATTGAGGGCTTGAGTATGTGTTTTATGTATCAATTAATATAAAGCAAAAACCCTTCTATCTCTCTCTCCATATGGAAAACCAAAGACAAAAACTCAGTGGTTTAATAGTCTTTTATGATTCTGAAAGCCAGATTAAACATGTCACTTTGACCAAAAAGAACATGTTACAAATCCTTACTCTCAGGCTTAGACCACAAACTCTTCACAGTAGGCATCAACTCTATGACATGTCCAGAAAACTTTTCTTCAAAATTTGTCATATTCACATTTATCTAATGCCAGAGATTTTTTTAATATTTCTGGATAATAAGCTGATAACTATATAATCTCTTGAAGACCCTCATTCAACATTTTTCTTTTCATGTATGACAGAAATTAATTAAACCTTTGATGACATGCTTAGAGAACAGATTATATATATAGTTACATGTATATATATACAATGCAACAACTGAATGTTTAGGGTTAGAGAGTATGAGTATGTGTGTTGTTGAGCAGTGAGAAAGGAAGAGATGAACAGTGAGAAATAGAATAGCAAGGGAAAAGAAAAGGAAAAAAGGTGAGCATAAGTAGGACAAGATGATAAAGGCACCCTATGAAAAAGAGGTGGAAAAAGCTTCCACATCCTTACTTCTACTGACACTCTTCTACCTTATTGCCTGAACATATTTATACCAATCGCAGACTTGTCCTCAGCATGGCTTCAAACACAGCCATAGCCTGGTGAGGGATACAGTATATATTACTCACTACTCAGCAGCCACTCCTACTACTATGGAAAAAGAAACAAAAGGTGATTGTGCTCAGGTACTAACTTCTTGCATTGTTTTCACTTTTTTTTCTTTTTCTTTTGTATTTTCCTTTCATTTTTTGATTCATTTTCCTGCTTTTGTAGGTGGCAGATGAGAATGGCAGTGTAGGGTCGGTCCTTGGCATTTGCATCCATTCTGATGAACCCTTTTCACGTTTTTTGGAGCATTCTCTGAAGGCACTACTTAACTCCCATAAACGGCAAGACAGAAATGCCAGACATGTGTTTCAGCACATAAAAGATGTAAATTAACTTTAAAACAGAAAGCCCTTTGTAACATATAATAAAATAAACAGATGCCTGCAAAGTGTTGTATCATGTGGAACAGTTGCTAGGGTTTAGAGTCCAGAACAAAGAAAAAACTTTGCCTAACCCTGATGTTATTTTCTGTTTGTTTTTTGTTTAGAGCATTTTGTTCCACATGAAAAACTATTAAAACAAAGAAAAGACGACTTGTGTTTTCTTACAACACAATAATATCATGTGAATATATATATTTATATATAAATATATATATATATACCGAACATTAGTTATGAGTAGGGATCAAAGAAGAGAAAAGAAATGGGAAAATATTAAATGACATAATCTTGTGTAGGATAGAGTCATAGAAGGGATTTTCCTAAGGAGGACATGCATAGAATTGCTCAGCTTGGTATTAGTTTAACAACAAAAGGAAATAAACATAAAAGCTGTACTTGAGCAAACACCAAAAAGGGGGTCACTACATCTGCTTCTAGCGTGAGAGCTTCAGAGACAAATCAATATAATTAGAAGCAGAATCTCCATAGGCTGCAGCAGTGATAGAAGAAGCTTCACCACCATCTACACCAACTGAACCTATTGTGGCCAATTCCAGCTCCTTGGGAGTAGTGTCTCTGCCATCTTTTCCTGGGAAAAACTCATATTCCATGAAAACCCTGCCACTCCCTGAGTTTCCCCTCCTGTGAACCGCAACAACCTCTACACACTAACACAACAAAAAACCAACCAATTTATAACCCCATTTATTATCCAACCTTAATTTCAAAATCTACACATTTTTCTAAAAAATTACATACACTAAAGAATAATGTTACATTAAACATATGTAGCAACATCCATCATAAAATGAATCAATAGATGTGAATCTACCTCATCATTGGGAGTTGCACAAGCATAAGCACTAGCAGAATCATGCCTGCCCAGTTTGTCATACAAATCACCGGTTTCCCCAACAAGGCTTGAGACAGAAGATTGGGGCATAAATCCTAGAAAATCATGGCCATTGGACCATATCTCTAAACTCCTCTCCCTCCTTGCATTTGATCCCTTTTCATTGTCTTCATTGAAACGTGTTTTCTGAGACAAATACAGCAATATACATACACACACAAAAATGCTCAACAAACAATGAACAGATAAATATCCAGCACTAGGATCATCATCAACATTCAACAGAAATTAAACAAAAAAAAATTTAATCACAAGCCGTTAATGACAAACATGATTGGTTGACATCCAAATTAATGACCTAACATATAGTTATTTATTCATACACATGCCGTGGTGTTGAAGGGAACGATGTATACCTTGAGGCAAAAATCAAAACATTCAGGTTGAGAATGGAGATTTGGAATTGAAGAGAGCTCTTTCGAGGTCTCGAGAGGGGTTCCAACCAAAAGTGGAGGACCAGATCCGTAGGAACCATTACCAACAACCCTGTTAGGAACTATCCAGCTTCCACCAATAGTGTTGTTTCCACTGATCACATGTTGTTGAGGGCACTGAAACTGAAAGCCAAGGTTTGGTGATGGGTGGCGCTGAAAAAGTTGTTGTTGATGATGATGATGATGATGATGATCATGGAGGGTAGTTACTGGTGGAAGTACTCCAGAAGACCCTTCACTCATCTTTTTCCAAGACTCTTGAATCCTCAACCTTTCTAACTGAGCCACACCCAAACCTCTCTGGGGTGGCTTCTTTGGACCCTTTCCATTTGTCCTTCTGCTCCTGCTTCTGCTTCTTCCAGCTTCATCCTTTCCTTCTTCCTCATGGAACATGTTGTGCTCAGAAGCCATGGTAAGTGTTTGAAGAAAAAGGATTACTCAATGGAACAGAAGAGAGAATGTGTTTGATAAATGCTTTAGGCTTTAAGGAGGTGCTAGATATATATAGAGAGAGAGAAACAAAGAGAGAGAGTTCAGTGAAAACAAAGCAGAAACTGCCTGTGTGAAATGGTGAAAGGACAATGGTTATGCGCGTGTGTGTGTGTTTTGCTTTTGGTGTTGTATTTGGTTTTGTTTTTGCTTTGTGTTTTTGCTACCAAATGTTTCTGCTTCTCCCAGATAACAATCTCTTTTGGTTTTCTTTTTTTCAATGCTTTTGTCTTAATTAAGTAAGGATTTTGGGCACATCACCACGATGCTCATGTTATTATGAGTTTCTATGGGTCTAAGTGGTAATGCATTTAGAAAACGGTGTTTTGGCAATCATATGGAGTAAGATTTGATCATGAATTATGAGAATCTGCCTATGGAATAGGCTTGCAATGATGGCTTTTCTATTCTCATATTTGGAAATGAGAAAAAGTTGAACCCATGTGGTGCCTTCTAATGTGGGAAAATTTCTCTCCCTACACAGTTTCCACGCAATTCCCTGTGATTTCAAGATATACTTAATGTGATCTTACATGGAGAAATACTCCTACTCAAAAGAATGTTCCATTCATCCAACTAATTCTTCTATCCAAAACATACATGTCATTAGTTATATCAATCTATAATACTTCTTAAACGATCAAGGATCTCATGTACTTCTTACTTAGTTTAAAACCCTTATAAAGCAATTAAACTTGTTATTAATCGTATCATTAATATTAAAGACAAACTAAAACTCTGATTATCCCTTTTAGTTATTTGATTAGTTTGTTTCTTCTTTTTATTTAGTCAGTTCCAACATTGTTCATGTGATTCAGACCAATAAAAGTAAGTCTTACCTCTTAGTTTTACCGATATTTTAAGTATGATTTCGTGATTGTTTGTTCCATGCAATCTGGTATTTTCCTTAGCCTCTGAAATATGCAGAATCTTGCAATCCTTATCATGTAAAACGATCAATGAGTGTTACTCAAAGTTGTTGGTTTAGTAGTTTATCATGAAATTTATATAACTTATCCTATTTGCAACTTCCACTTATATCCATACTTAACTACCTCAGAATTTTTTGTGCTAGTATTTTCTTTTGTTGGAATTTTAGTATTTGATCAATGTCTTTTCCACCACCCACAACTTAGTTATGAAAGCCAAATCACGTGATATGTTGATTGAAATAGTAGGTCGCAATTAAAATGTTTCATAATTCACTGTCATTCTTTGTGGATAAAATCTTTCACCATCATTTCATCACCGCCTAATCCCTAAACCAGTCAATATCTAATGTTCCTCATCAATTAATGCGTTGCAACAAATTCATGTATTTTGCAACTCAACCTTGACCGTGTTAAACAAATTAATTAAGTAACTGAATTCAAATTAGGCGTGAATATCAAATACAATAATTCTAAATCTTTCATCATTTCTCAAATAATAGGAAGACTTACACTCTCCTTTATCATTTTTCTTTAATATCTTCAAAATAGAGTACACATTATTAATTATTTCTAATTTATTATTTATGATTATGCAAGGAGACTCTGCAATAATTGTTAGTGAAAAAAAATTAAATTGAAGTACAGTACTATAGCTAACTAACTTAGTAGTATCTGTCAATTAAATTTGACATGCACGCCAACAATGTTGTGGGGGTATTCTACAAGATATTCGCAAAAGTGAAACACCAACACGCAAATCCTATGAGACCAAACCAGTATTGCAAATCTTAACTAAGAATTGGTTTGGAGGAGTGTGTGTGTGTGTGTGTGTTTGGGACATAAAACCCAAACCGCGTGACCAACCCAAGATTTTTGTATCTGATGTACATACATTAGAAGGTGGTCTAAGAGAGAAACACTATTTTTCCTTATGTAGTAGGGCCCACTAGGAGGTGTGGTCCCATGCCACGTGGAGGGCTGGTGGGTACAGAATATAGGCGGCTGAGAGGAGAGGAGAGAGAATTGGCACGTGTGTGAGAGAGAGAGAGAGGGCATTGCTGGGATTGAGCAGACATGGGTGGATTCTTGGGTTCCTGGAAAGCAGATTGTGCCCTTCATTTGCATGGAAAAGAAAAATCATTGACATTTGTTTGTTTGGGATCACTCTCTCTTCTTGATGCTGTGGTGGGGCCTTCATTTGCCTTTTCTAACTGGGGACCACTTTATACAACAATTATTAACCTTTAAATAATCTATTACTCTATCGATTCCCAGTGTTTGGTATCACCATAATCACTAAGTTAGGTCAAATTATTATGAAAACAAAATAAACATAAGCATGAATGGTTCATTTTTTAACTACCATGCTATGGCATCAAAATTTTGGAAGGATGTTTGATGATATTTAAGTATATGTGATTGATGGAAAAGGTTAGACAGGACCAATTAGTTACATGGCTAGAAAATTAGGTAAGTTGTTAGTCTGAATAACTTGAGAAATTTAGTAGTCAAAATTCAGTCAAAAGTCAGTAATATCTGTCAAAACTAGGTCAAAGTTATTATAAACCTGGTAGCAACAGATGTGTTTTGAATTGATACTAGAAAGTGTTCCTATAGTTTTTTTTTATTCAAGGATATATAAAGTTTTATATGTAATGTATTTATTATGCAATTTTAATTATGAAAGATGTAAAATAATCATTTTATACAAATTTACCCTGCAGTCGTCCTCATTTCACGATTTTTTCATACGAAAAAATTATAAGTCCTTGCATACTTGAGTTAAAATTTTGGTTGATGGTGCTGCTTAAATTACTGAAAGTTTTTGTAAAATTGTTATAAAATTCCTGACAAGTAGCTACACCCTTTGCTGTTGAAAGAATTTTTTTACGGTTATACATCCGTTAGAAATAACTGCAATAGTTTTATAGTGTCAGAAATATCGTGTAACATTTTAACAATTCCGTCTATCAATGTTGAAATGTTAACAACAATGATATGCATGTTAGAATTCTAAAAATGATAAGCATGTTATTTTAACGCATGTGCAAGAGTTGAAATTTACAGTTTTTTCAAATACGAACACAATGTGTTATGTAAACAAAATATCAATTAAATTATTAAAAATATAGGACTAAAAACACCACAAATTTTATATTTATTTATCACTTGACAAATGATTCAATTATGATTCAACTATAATTGAATTATTGAACATCTAACTAACACTATACTAATATAACGATCAACTACAATTAAAAAATAATTGCTTCATCAGTTTTAATGGAAATTTTCATAATTTAAAAACTTATGAGCTAACCACAATGGGCATGCGTGGTGGTTAATCTGTCCACCATGGCTCGACAAATAAAGCTTGTGTTTGTAAATAAGGATGAAAAGAGGAACCGAGTGGCCATGAATGAAGTGGTCTTACCACTGTGCTCTAGACATATAACCATACTTTATTTCATAAATATAGAGGAATCCAGCATCTGAATTGAGGCTTCCCCCAGTTGTTTTTTAACTACAAAAGGGGGTGGTTTAACGAGGGAGAGGGAGAGGGAGAGAAGTGGAGGTAAGCAACTAATAAAGATTGTTTGTTTGTAGAGATTACCATAAAGGAATGGAGCAGTTAGAGTAACTGTTGGTTCTGGCTTTATGCAACTTGTGAAGGACCAATCCATTTTGGTACCCTCCCCTACAACTCCCATTCCCCTTTCCCTCACATATCCATACCAATAAGACAATCACAAGGGAAGGACCACCCGCACAGAGATCATTATTTAGATCTCAATCTGAACTGAGATTTCCTCTGCTTTCACTCTCGCATTTTACCATTCTGCCCTCACCTACCATCACAGTGGACACTTTTCTCCTTCACACAAACAACTTCATAGTGGGCAGGGAGTACAAACATAATACATAGGGTTGGATATATATAGTACATGTATCACACAAGATTTTGATGAAAGGAACAGGATCGTAGAATAGCATTTCTACTGCCTGGGCCGCCCGGCTAGTGTTACCCGGACCATCCAGGGATCACAGGATCAAACAATTGAGTGAGTAGTGCTTGAGAGAGCATTCATTGCAGAACAGAAAGGGCGTGTTTTTTTTTATGCATGAAAATGTCACTGTCACCTGGTAGTTGTGCTGGACCTGCCTAAAGCAAAACAATTATAAAACAAAAGGCCCAGACATAAAAGCAATGTGTCTGGCAGATGCCCCAGACTCCCAGTAAATAAAACCCGCACCCACAGATCCCTCAGCTGTCCTCCACCTGCGACCTATCACAGTTTTACAGATCATATACGTATATACGTACGTACATGTACATCATAAAGGTCCATCGTGTACACACACAGGTCCTATTGGGGGTGGGGATCGTCTAACAACAATAGAGTTAGTCTAGCACATTCATAGAGAGAACCTTTGTCACCAAATTGTAACTCACTCGTCCAAATATCATTTTGCTTTTCTCAATTTATGGAACAATGTACTATACAAACAGTCTTGTTAGTTTATAATCACTAAGCAAAAAGACAAGGCATTTCATAAATCGTAAATGAAACTAAATGAGTACCAACCTGTACTTCAATTGAGGTCTGAGAGGAGACATGTCAAGCAGCATGGGGCCACACCCAAGATGAGAGAGAATAGAGATGCAGTGGACCCCGTTAGCTGTGCATGAACAAGCTAAGCGTCAGCTGTACAAGAAACTTCTGGGAGCAAATTCAAGACCCACTATAAGTGACATGAAAGGATCTTCTTTGCTGTGAAACTTCAAAATCAGATTTAGTTCAAGATATTTTGGTCTTGAAATTCAAATTTAATAACATGTTATTTTTGTTGGGATTTGTCGTTGAGACTCTGCGGTGTCTTCATTCTTCCATAGGTACAAGGCACTGGGTCGCACTAGTAGTAGGTCCATTCGATAATTGTACAATAAACGTTCTTTTCCTTTGTGTTGTACAATAAACGTTCTTTTCCTTACGTTTAAAAGAATTTGAAAGCTTGAATGACATATGCCGAGATCACATTAATGATATGAAATAATCATATATAGTATAACAATTTGGTCCTATTTCAATAGGACAAAAGCAATTTAAATTAAACTCAGAACAAGCCGGTTGCAGCTCTTAGAATTCAATATTAAGGACTTGTTATTTTTTCTATATCCACTAATTAGTAATGCTAGAGACCTAGAGGTTGGAATATTAAAAAAGTAAATACCTCATGTTACCAATATATACAATATCAATTTAGACCACTAATGCAACGGAACAAAATTTACTTCGAGCAAGGAATCAAATACTGTTTAGGTATCAACTGTGGTATTAGCAAATGCTACACTTTTAGGGAGAATAAATGATGCGCACAGCATCCATTTTCCAGGAGCAACAAGTCGTACCCGTCGCACGTCTACGTTGACTGCTACTTCTACCAGAGCAATTCTTATTCTCTGCACCAGAAGAGGTTTAAGATGTTGTCTTTAGAATAAGGTTCAACATACAACAATAACACCAACAACAAAGTAAAAGATAAAAGTGATTAGCGATGTCCAATCAAAGACCCTACATAAATATACACCATATCAGCGACCAACCTCGTGAAAATCAAATTCTGGATCTCGCGCTTTGGAGAATCCATAAACATGGATCATAGGAAAAGTATATTCGCCATCCTTGGGTCTATTTTTGTATATTCCCCGAAATGCATCTGCAGAGGAAGCCAAGCATATTCAGAAATTAAATATAGATATTATCGGTGTTTACTCCTACAGAAAGTAAGTACAGCAACTCCCAACTGTCCTGATCAGTGCACGTGTTCACTTCATAAGACAACTCTAGTGACTAATCTCATTCAGAGACAAACTAATTCTCCACTAACAGATAGACAAAGAGCAAAGCAATGACCAAGCCATTAATTAAGCAATTATATGGAGAGATTTTCAAGACAAGAAAAAAGAGGGAGTATCTTGTTAGCATAAGTGTTAATGCTTTTACTCTAACCCCCATTAGGTTTATAGAGTAAGATTATCTTATGACAAAAAAATTAAAACGAGAGTAGGAATATTGGAACGAGTGATAATGCTTTTACTATCTCCTTCATAAGGAATATTTCGACTCATGATCTGTAGTTAAATCGAGAACATCATATGCAACTTCACATTCTTTTTGGCAAGGCTTTAACTATCTATACATACTGCTTTTTGCGGTTTCGAACAATTCCGCTCAATAAAGGAATATATTTATGTATGTATGCAGCAACGAGGAGTGAACAGACCATTGCAACCCTCATTCTACTCAGAACTACTTGAAACATAGTCCAGACAGTAAGGAAAAAACAGTTTGCCCCCATTCACCCTACCCTCCAAAACTATCAACCATTGCTGGAGGAAAAATTAAGAGAAGTTCCACGTATTTAAGAGTACCATCCAGAAGAGAAGTGTGGGATGGATCAAAATTGGACAGTGCAAAAAAAAATTGTCAATATAAAGAAATAGTGGTCTTGTCAAGAGAGGCAACCTAGAAATTCTGCAGCTTCACTTGGCAAGTTCATAACCACTTGCGTGATGGACTGAGAAACATCACTGGCATAAAGAGACTTAATGAACCTTCTCCCATCCATGTTGAAGACCTAGATAAACAAACAAATGACCTTAGTTGGCAGAAAATTTCATCAAGAGAAGTATTGCTGTCACATGCAGATTCAAATGCAACTTCGGCCAGGGTTTTTCCATCAATTCATGAAAAACATTAAAATAATCAGCACGTCTTTTTTAACCATTAATCACTCACGTCCTATGAATCATGATCAATTCAAGAAAGGAGTGGTGCCTGAAGACACTGATGACATACCCGATGCAGTATTTCAAATCCTAATAGGCCATTTTATATTTTATTTTTTCGTGTGTTTTTGTGTCCATTCTTCTTAACTTCACACTTTAAGATAATTCACCGCAGTTTTATGCTTAAAAAATCTACAGAAGTCCAAAAATGTTGAAGAAGAATAATTTGCAGAGCTTTTTAACATGAATGAACCAAGAAATAGCAAATCCAAATTTGGATTCCAATTCCAACATACTTTTTTCATTATTATATCTTCATGTGCAAAAGTCCATAAAACATCTTTAAGGAAATACTCATTGAACAAGCATCATACCTTAATCTTCTTCTCAAGTTTATTTAGAACGCTATTTCTTTCCAGATACTCAACTGCATATGGATTTAAGTCATTAGCAAGAACACGCTTAACTATCCTCGCGGCAGATATGGCTAGGGGACCAACTCCCGAGAAAACATCACCTGTCAAATGTTGATGCATGTATAAGCAAGCCTTGAATATTCTTTTCGTCACGATTAACATAAAGAAGAACATTCCATAATAATGCAAGGGGGAAGGATATGTTAATATTTCAAACCTCTGACAGCAACTTTTAAAAGAAGTTAGTGCAGACTTGGTATTCATTACCTAAATTAACCAAATGATTAGGGAAAATTCATAACAAGCCTCCGGAATTTTTTATCTCTGGCCAGTCTTGTATATTTCAATGTCTAAGTAGTTTCTCTAAAATACTATCCAACAGGTGATATGCACATGAATTAAATTTGGAAAACTACAAAAGAATTACATCTTCGATGACATACTTGCGTTCAGATTCTGTGTATAGGAATTTGATGATCTTATGTGTTAGAATAATTTATCTTGATTATCCAACTTCATCAGATAGGTTAAGAAGTCAGTCCCAAAAAGCTGTTTTGCCTATTAACATTAATTACTTAGATAGAGTCTTCTCTTTTTACACTATTGGTATTCCTGATGTAGTACTGTTCTATAAATAACCAGGAACAACAAAGATATCAATCAATCTTTGGAACCCTTTTCTATCATTTTTCCATTCTTAATTTGCAGTTGTCCACCGCATCAACCATCATCCTCCGTTGCTGTCTCTCCATGGACATTGTTAGAATAAGTACTAAATCTGGGTAGAAATTGACATCAGATTGCCCTGACCAGCTATATTCCACAATCAAAGAGACAATAATGAAAGAAATTGAAAGTGATGATAACATAAGTATGCATCTTGTACAAGAGTAGACACATACAGACAACATCTTTCCGTGTGAAACCACTCAGAAGCCTTTGTCTTTCAGTTCCAAGCCTAGAACTCCAATATCTGCACAAAAAGAAGAAAGGAAACAAAAGTGGTCATTCATACTCTTCAATTTATTTTTTACCTAATTTCCTGGGTATGTTTTGAAATTTGAAAAAAATAGATATTAATTTACCTTTTATTTTAGACCCCATATTCCTTGAATGAAATTTCACAACAATAATCAGTATATGCAAACGGTGAAACCAGTAACTGACTCACATGCAATACTGTAATACTGTAGGTCCGGTAAGGTTATCAATGACAGATGGCCGAAAGCCAAAGTTCTGCCACATAAACATGCAGCCTGTGCCAGCATTTTAACTGGCCTCACTTCACAAGCTGCCAATGGCAGAGGAGTCAAAAACACCATATTAAAGCGCTATTTTATTGAACAACATTGAGGTCCAGTGAGACAAAGCAACCTATCTAGTGTTTTACTCAAGATATAAACGCAGAATAATAATGGAAATAATCTTGTTTTTTTAGGCCAGATTTGGGTACAAAAACAGGGTCTCCCTACCAAAGAGTTTCCACCTTTAAAACACAGAATAACAATCTAATGCCTTAGTTGCCTTTTACAAATCTTTAGCACAACCTGTATATCACTGTAGCAGTAGCATCATTGTTCTAGTTAAAGATATTGAGAGACTCTAAGCTAGAAGCATTCAATGTGTTGTTACAATGATATTGTAGATATATATTTATCAACCTAGAAACAGTTAATATCCACCCTTTTTATTTAGGGCTAATGGGTCTTGTCAAGTAAGATGAAACAAAGTAAGGTTTCTTACCCTAAATGGGTATCGTGTCCAGCAGAGACCCGAATATATCCAACTTTAGTACTCCTCCAATAACCAAGATTCACTATCTTGGACAGACCAATCATAACATATAACTGCCTAATCCAAATCAATATAATAATAACCTAAAATCTTCCTAAAACAGAATAGTATCTGTCCAAATTATATTCTAGGCTATCAAAGCCTCCTATTACAGAAGCAGTTTAAGTTTTGTTTAATGTTTGGGACCTCGATTTGGTTTTCTAGGGGATTTTTTAATTAAGGACTGGGTTGGATCTGGTCAAACAACCCTAACCCATATTTCCACCATTTCTGCCATGGTAGCTACATCTGGTATGGGCACCACATGAGACCTGGCACGCCATCATAACTGCTTTTTAACAACACTGACTTATCTAACACTCAAACATAACGCCATTACCTAAAATTTCCTAATCTGAAATTAATATTAAAAACTTCCTAATACAGAACTATTCCTTCCTAAATAAGATTTTGGCTCATCGTCTACCTTTACTTGAAAGGTATAAATCAATCTAAACAGATAATGCCTTAGTAATCTATAACAATGAATATCGGAGATTAGTTTTGCAACTGTTTTCTGTATATACATTTTTTTGCCACTTTAACCAATGGAACCTTATCTTCAACCAACTTTTTAATTTCCATGATCTACAAGAAACTATCCATAATGAACAGTCGAGATGAAAAATTCAGAGTGTTTGTATTGTATGATTATAACAATAAAATTTAAAAGATTTTATAACTATTTTTTGTGAATATTTTATTACAATTTTACTTCTCATGTCTATGTAATTATTTTTAATTGTAATATTAGTTACATAAAAAATTTTAATTGTATCCATTGTTTTTTAATTGTCTGCCTTTAGCAATAATTTAAAGGAAAGAGATGCAGAGGGATCCAATCCCATGAGGACAGAACCAATCTATGAGGAAATGTGAGAGTGGATTCGATCCATGGCAACCGGAACCGATCCATGATAGTCCCAAATACACTTTTTTATTAAACTAATGGGTCTTCCAAATCCATTGCAGAGTGGATTTGATCCATGACAGTATGGTTTTTCTTCCTTTGGACCATGTTTGTTTTTAAAAAGCAAATAATAATAATAAAAATATATATAAATATGTATAATAATTAATGATAATTACTATATTGTTAAATTTTAATATTTTTAATTGATCTAATTATCATTTTATTTTATTTTTACCATCAAGGATATTTTAGTAATTTTCAAATTTTTATCTATTAAAACTTTTTTTAATCTATTACATCAATCAATCACTCACTAACTTTTACAAAATTCATCTCCAAATCCACTCTTTTTACCCTCTAAATCCACTCAAAAAAACACATTCATCCACTCAAATTAACACAAATTCATCTTCATACTCTCTTTTAAATCTATCCTACCAAGCGAACACACCCTTAATGGTGAAGCAGCCCCACGGCCCAAGATGACTGTGGTGTATATATGGAGAGGTAAAAGGTGTGACGACCTGGTCAATTTTAGGTAGAGACAAAGAAAGATTATTTACAAACCTAGCAGCAGAGCATGAGGGGAGTGCTTATTGTGGATTTGTTGTGGAGAGAGAGAGAGATTATAAGCCAAAGAAGACAAGAAGGCAGGCTGGAATTAGGGTTGGAATGGGAACTGTCAGTCTTTTTCATTTATATACCATTGTACACAGAATATACCAGAATCTTTGATTCTGATGATACTGTAATAGAAATATTTTCATACGTAAGTCCTTCCTTTTAGTTTCTCTTTGTAGCTGGTCTCTACCTATCACATGGTTCCTAGTCTACACATAGATTTCAGATCAGGTAAGGATATAATTGTTTCACCAGTCTTACATAAACAGAATACAATCAGAGTATTTCATCAAGGTTATGCCTACACAATACCAAACAAATTTCATGAAATGACATTAATTGAGCAATTAGTAAATCAAGCCTTCTAAGTTGGTCAGGGATGGAAATAAGAGCATACACTGTTGCTAAGTCAACCTGAAAGCGAATTCCATTTTCAACTACTGTAGTCACAAGAGAGTGGTTCCCTGCTAAAACCTCAAGCTGCATAGTCCTGTACTCATTTTGAATGGAATCAATCTTGTTCACAACCGATTGTATCTTTGGCCTATTTTTATCCAGCACAACCTGAATTTGAAAGTAGCGTTTCATAAATTAACTAAGATAAGAATTTGTAATACATTTTACATTTCACATTTAATGCAATAACAAAAAATTATTTCTAAAACAAAAACCTTTGCTATTAGCCTCTTGTATGGTAAATGTTCTTCCCTCAAATTTAAGTGTGCTATATGACCAACAGTCTCAAAAGCTGAAGGAATAATCATACCCTCAGGCAGCAAGGTCTCCAAAACCTGCAACAATAATATTGACCTGATCATTTTATTTTATTCACAAGTTGAAGTTCAATAAAGAACACCAAACAGGTAAAACTGGTAACAAAAAATGTTTCTTGGTTGCATACATGAATATGAATTTAAATTTAAAATATAATTGCTGATATATATATCAGATTTTATGTTAAAACCAAGTGCAATAAAATTAAGTTGCTCAACAAATACACAAGCCACACTCTAAATTTGAGGCAGGAGCTGATGTGGGACTGCCCAAAACCCCTTCTCCCTAGATGTCTACCGGAACTGAAGAGTCTACCAGAATAGGCAATTATCAAGATGAGCTACAGGCTCTAATACCATGTCAAAATGTATACTAAACCAATGGCATTAAGCAAAGTTTCCCAATAGATAGATAAGTTATACTTGAACAATTAAGGAAGGTGATGTGAGACTTCCCGTATCCCCTCCACAAAATTCCAACTAAACCAAGTGAGCCAATCAAATAATAGACAATTACCAACATGAGCTATAAGCTCTAATACCATATCAGATTTCCTTTTAAAATCAATTGGCACTAAGTGAAGTTTCTCCAACAAATCCATAAGTTGACCTCCAAGAATTGAAACAGGCTATGAAGCTTCCCAACAATATAAACCAGACATCAATTGTAACTTAAAACCCAATCTTCAAAAGATGACAAAATTTCTAGTTGTGTTAAAAAATAGACACATGGAATGAAACAGAATTGCCATATAATTTTTATTAGAAATAAAATTAATTGGCACAAAGTTTCCCCAACAACAGCATAAGTCGCACTCCAAGAACTGAGGGGATGTAGTAGGATTTCCCAACAAAATCAAACATCGACTATAACTTTAAACTATCTTCACAAGATGACAAAATTTGTACCTGCAGTTAAAAAACATGGAATGAAACAGAAATGTCATGCTACTTTTATTAGAAGTAAATGTCCAAGTCAAGCCAATCATATGGGTGAGAAGTTCATTTTATTGTGATAGACCAACACAGATGTGACCCGGATGTACAAAGGAAAACTTAGATGTAGACACCAAAACATAGATTATGTGTATAATACTGTGTCCTTGGTATAATATACCTCTGTCATCTGCCAGTAATCATAGAATAGTGTCAGCTTGCATCTAACTAGCTCAAGGGTCAACATTGTACTCTTTTCTGCATACTCCTTCAAAACAGCCTATAGACAGGATGAAAATATAAGTGATTGGATAAAATACTAGATGCCAAAAGCACATAGAAAAAAAAATTATTAATAAAAAAAACATGCACATAATTGTGATTTATCCCATTTTAAACTAAGATGGAGCATGAAAAATGAGGAGATACCCAACATCAGGCCAATAATAGTATAAGTATCTAATGAAAATTCTAAACTAAATATAGTTTGGTAACTGCTCACTAGTTCACCTTTGACCAACCACTGTTGAAACTTGTAGATGAGCGGTTAAATAAGATTGGTACTGTGTACTTCGAGGACAAACAATATAAGCTTTCCGCAAGTATTACCAAAATAACCCTAAACTTACACCAAGGCCAAGATAGCCTGAGTAAAGCATAAACTAAAAAGAATGTCAAACAAGAGGTCATGACAGTTAGACCAATATGATTTCAGATTACATACACCATAGCATCACAATGTATTGCATATTTATGGATTGAATACCTCCTTTATTACTAATGACCATCCAATTTGACCAACAGCAGGAAAAGAAACCTCCCAGTTCCATAGAAGTGTTTGCCACGATAAATTAAAAAAGAAATCCCTCCTTACTGGGTTAGATAAGGTTGTGCACTACCAAGTAAAATGATTGCTCTTTGACCATACATACCTTCAGTCAAATGAATGACAGATTAGAACCCACACAACTCTCTCACAAAAATTTGTCAAGGGAAGCTACATTATGGCTAAACACAGAGAAGTAAATCTAGTCAACTTTGTAAACAGAAAATATGTGACTTCCCTAATTCAATGCTAGAGCATTTACAAGGAACTTCGCTGTACCAACAGCATCACCAATCACATGCATGATTTGAACATGCCTAGAACCTGTCTGGATAAACATTTTCATAATACTTTAAAGACAAGAAAATAAAAATGAAAAATTAAATGAGTTCCTTCATAAACTAAAACCAGTTTATACATAAACTAATTTGTAAACGTTCTCTCACGTCAGCTTCTATAAATGTTAATGTCTATGGTTAAACTAATTTTAGAATTTTATTTTATTTTTCAATCTCATTTTGCTACTCCCAAGAGTGTTTACTGAAATGTTTATCCAAACGTTCCTTAATCATTATAATTATAATCATCTATTTTCTTCGCCAATGTACACAAAAAAAGTTGAAAAACAAATCACACTGATAACACAACAATTGGCACAGAAAAGGCTTATATGCAAAAAGTGAAAACTCACAGAATAGAAAAGAGTGACTACTGAAACAACAGAAGCACCACCTTAATTGCCTCAGGCAGCTCCTCCACACCGCTACCCGCGTAGCGTTCGTCCAGAAGCAGCAACCTCGTCGAGCCCCTCCACTTGCTACTGACAAATTCTTCTCCTAGCAACTTCCTCATACCAACACTATCTTCTTCTTCTTCCTCCTCAACAACCTCAACCACGGCAAAATCGTTCTGCCCCACGCGCCTACCGTCTTCCACTTCCATCGCCTCCTTCCTCTTCTTCCTCTTCTTATTCCTGTTCGGCCGCGAAATCTTCGCGAGGTTCCGGAACTTTACGAATCCGCGCGAGTTGAACGTCCTTGCCAGTTTGTCGCGGTACAGAACGGGACTCAGAACGTCGCCATCTCCGTCGGCCTTGCCATGGATCCGGCGCTGCACTGAGACGAGAGTTCTTTCTTCTTCGTTTTCGAATTCGCCATCGCCACTAATTGGCTGAGGTAAGAGAGGAGCGAGGCTAGGGTCGAGGTCATCGCCGGGGACGCGAGCGATGTTGCGGACGCGGGGCCAGTTGAGGAGGTGGCCGCGGAGGCGGCTTTCGAGGGCGGAGCATTCGGCGGAGGGGATGCGGAGAGCGGCGAGGAGGAAAACGCGGGTGAAGGCTTCTTCCCGGAGGACGACATCGTTTTGGTTTTGGGATGATTGGGATTGGGAGTGGGAGGGTATGGTACCTTTGCGGAGGGAGGGTCCGTAGGAGAGAGGGGTTGTGGTAATCGCGCTCATGTACATTGATGCTTTGTGCATCACAAAGCCATTGCTGTTTTAATCAGTTATTTAGCTATCAAAATAAGAAACCCACACAGAGCTAAATGTTTGTTTTCAGTGTCATCTCTTCTCATGGTCGGAAAAGACAAAATCCTCGTTTTGGGACCGACAGGAGCCATTGGAAGACACATTGTGTGGGCAAGTGTGAAGGATGGGAATCCAACGTACGTGTTGGTTAGGGACACTCCACCCACTGTTAACAAGCCAAGGCTCGTCACAGCTACAAATCCAGAAATCAGGGATGAACTCCTTCAGAACTTCCAATTTGCAGAGAAAGGAATATGCCTCGGTTCTTACCAAGACCGAGGCAAAAAACTAGGTCTATGGCTTCGGGTGATAACCGAGGCCAAAAGATGTACCTTTTGGCCTCGCCCCAATATGCCTCG
>Ga0099823_1001893_pt1 | contig 18183 bp, 6 predicted proteins | sample CowpearedBW_FD_76831 | JGI IMG/M metagenome (GOLD analysis project Ga0099823, IMG submission 76831) | Root nodule microbial communities of legume samples collected from California, USA - Cow pea red BW | ecosystem: Host-associated > Plants > Roots > Nodule | place: USA: California | collected...
AGGGGTAACAAGTACAACATCTCTAGTTTGTAAGGATAAAAAATCAGTAAGATCATTTGTAAGAATATCATTCTAAGGAAAACTGTTTGAACTCATCTATCACCATAGTATACTCTGCCGCAACAGCATCCTCCAAATGGAAACAAATACTGTGATCACTTACAATGATTTTGTGGCTATGACACTAAGGCCACCCATGAAAGGCCTGAGGGGCTCAGGGATAAGAACAGATCCATCTTCTTGTTGGTAATTCTCAAGCAAACATATAATCATCCGTGGTACTGCACAAGCTGTTGCGTTTAATGTGTGAACAAACTGTGGTGGAGCAAGATTCCCTTTAGATTTTTTGCCACTTGTCACCTGTGCTTCTGATGAAGGACGATACCTTATTCCCAAACGACGACTCTGATAATCTGTGCAATTTGAGGCGCTAGAGATCTGTCACAATAACAAGCCTCAACAACTTATGTTGAAAACCACATGATTTTTGTATAAGGGAATAATAGCATGAAGTTGCTAACCATTGTTAACAAATAAATAAAATGAAGTTTTCTCTTACTGCAAGCAAGACTAAGACTTGCACAATAATAGTATCTACAGGTGATAGAGGTCATATCAACAGGTACAATAAATTAAAAACTCCAGATATATTAACATTATAGTAAGATCTGTGCTGGAATTATTTTAATAATATCTTGAACTTTTTAATTTGACTAGTCATGCTTCCAGGCATTGCACTCAACTCAAACAAGAATCTCAGCCCAATGGCCATAAAAAGTGTAGAGATGTGTATTGCAAGATGAAAAAGGAAAGAGCTGTTGCAGTACCTCACCAAACCTTTCTAAACCAGGCATCCATGCCTCCACATCAAATTTACGATAAGCAGGTGCACCTAGATCTGCAGAGGCCATATCCAAAGTTCTGCATAGAAGCTTAGTTATTAGAATAAATATAATAATAATGGAATCATGTTAAACAATGAAGAAAGAGTGTAAGAACTAAAAGTGAAAAGTAGTAGCACTCACTTAAAATGCAATCCCAGGGATGAGAAGAGGTCTTCTTCAATTTTAATCAGCTCTTGGTGGTAATGTTCACTCTCTTCGGGGCGGCAGAAAATAAACATTTCAACCTTGCTGAACTGGTGAACTCGATAAAGACCTCTGTTCAGTAGACAGCGACAATTATGATCAGAAAAGGTAGAAAAAACAAATATTTGAAGACACTAACATTAGTGTGTACTCTAAGGCATTCAGAATAGGAATTTCAACTGGTTAAAAAAATTTAGTAGAGTCCAATCTAATATCTATCTAATACATGCAACAAAAGAAAGCATTTAATGGTTTTTATTCCCCTATGTATTAAAAAAAATTGAAAATTATTAAGGGGATTCAAATCCATGGTCAAATCAATAGCTAAGTAACAAAAATGTTCGAACCTTGTAGCAGTGCCAGCAGCACCAGCCTCCGTACGGAAACAATGAGAAAATGCCACATATTTTAAAGGTAAGAATGAGTCAGAGAGTATGGAATCCATATGAAGGCCACCAACAGGAATCTCTGCAGTGCCAATGAGGCATTGGTCACTGTCATCTATGGAATAAATCTGTTCAATGTTTGGCAAGAACGTCAACAGACGCTATGAACTTCAATCATCTAATTAAAAACAGGAAATACAAGGAAATTTTAGGAAAAATTAAATGATTATGCAATGTTTTGCATCATGAAACAAGGTTGGAAACCGTATTATGATTATAATTGTACGACCTTTGTAGCCCTTAACTCTACCAAAATATAAAACAAGATGGAAACGGAAGGACTAAAAGGAAACATTCTTCTAACAGCGGGTAAATGGTTGGCAAAAATGTTTGTCAGGAGCTATGAATCTTATGTCTATGATCATGAAAGTCAAGAATAATTTAATAACACATGTTGAGAAAGAAAGCATTGTTAAGAGATACACACTCCCAAACCTGGGTATTACTTCCACGTGGTTGGAATCCGCATTTTTCAACAACAGAGGATCGCACAATTTCAGGGGTTGTTAATGGAGTAAAGCCTCTCTTCATCACTTCAGAGAGTGTCCAATTTACAAGAGCCATCTCTAACAAAACTGCCTCATTTTTCAGGTAGTAGAACTTTGACCCACTGACCTGTGAAGCAGCATGTTAGATATACATCCAAGACAAACTGAAGTCAACTGCCAATCATATCCTAGTTCTTCTTTTGAGGATCTAGACTTCATCTTGAAGATTCAAATAAAAAGTAAGGAATAAATTACCATCAAAGTTAATATCTAAAGTTATTGTCAGAGTTAGAACTGAGAATGAGGTCTTAATATTGTATACAAGAACAGTGATAGAGATGAAGCATTTAATTTCAGAAAAGTTCAAGACCTCGTCAATTTCATGTCATATACAAAACCATTCTTGGATACATTCACATAAGAGAATATGCTACCTCAAGGCACGCATCCATTTCCTGGAAAATAATAAAAGTGATACTAATTTAATAGATTCCAATACCATTTCAGGTTCACAGTGCAACATTTCACATATAACCCTACAACTTAAAATGATACCGGATTTTGCCAAGCGCCAAATAAATGGTGCTTTAATGCCTTAAATTAATCTAAGTATACCTCTGCAGCTGCATCAAAATCAAATAGATCAAGCTCCTTCCCTAGTTGGACATGATCCCTGACAGGAAAGCTGAAATTTGGAGAACTGCCAACCTAAAATGTTACACATTCACAATAATTAATGTTTGAGGAAAAGAAATCAATGCATGGACATCATCAACAACAATCTTTTCTCTTCTAGAAGAAGAAAGGAAGAAATTTTTAATAACTGAAATACCATTTTCCTTATGGTGGAACAATCCTCCCCTCCTATTGGAACATCAGGATGTGTCATGTTTGGTATACACTGTGCTTCCTGCTGAAGCTTATTATTAAGCTCCACTAGGTCGTCTTCCAAAGCAGCAAGTCCCTCCTTCAAATTCTTCCCTGCATACAAAATGCGTCAGTTTTAAGAAATTTACCCAAAATGTCAGTTGGGTGAAAAATAGCACCAAAAGTACCTTCCTCGATCAATCTTTGACGCTCAGAGGGATCTAATTTTCCTTTCATCTTGTTAGCAACTGCATTTCTTTCTCCACGAACCCTCTCAACTTCCTGCTATCTGTAAGAAACACATTAGCCAAGCCATTGAGAACTAAGAGCTGAAGATATTACACCAATACCCATCTTTCAAGCATTTAATCCACGGTTGGTAGCTTATATTTAACATAATTTAAAAAAAAAAATTGTTTCATATGAATAAACTTCTCTATAAACACTTGCAAGAGAAAAAAAACTCGAAGGTAAAATGAGTCGAATTTCTCTCATGTGCAAAAATCATCTTTGAATTTCTCTCATGTAAGAATCCTTCAAGTTAGACCATTAATGTCCGATGAACTAAGGTGATGAAAATTTCAATATTTCTAGGGATTACTTAAACAAATTTATTCCTTTAGGAACCACTAAAGATTGATGGTTTATTTCTCGTGTAAGCATAATTAACAAGAGAACTTTATTCAAATACAAGCCACGAAATAAGCTCAACAAATTCACCCATTATCTTTACTCGAGAAAGAGCAGGTATTCATCAATGAAGAACAAGACATTTAATGGACTGCATATTGCTACATTTCAATCTATTCAGAACTGGTAGTTTAAAGAAGAGGAAAAAAATCGAAGAGAAACGTAACATGACATAACCTTCTGAAGAGTAAGCATTTCGTCATAAAGGTGGAGAACAAGATCCAAATCAGCGTCAGAGTTACGGTTCCTTAAGTTGGCAGCAACAGCTTCCTTATTATCCTTAATCCACTTGAAGTCCACCGTGGCCTTCCATTGAAGCTTCACACCTGCAAGGACCAAATTGGTTTTTTTATTATTCAGTTCCGCAGGTAAAGTGAAAGAGAAGAAACTCTGGCACCGACCCTGGTCTTGAGGGGCCTTAGGGGTAGCTGTTCGGACGATGGCAGAAGAGAGAGCTTTGATGGAGCGTGGCAATGGAGATTTGTGGAAAGAAAAGGTTGAATTTTTGAAAAGGAAAGGTAAGAAAGAGAAAGTGGGAATTGAAGACAGTTTCAGAGTTGTTTGGTTGGGGCAAGAACAACCCAGTAAACCCATCATCATCGTTTTCTCTCTGTTTTGGAGAGTCTGTGGCAGAGCCTAATCTTCCATTTATCCTCAATTCATGTATTCATGTAAACAAAACAAGAAAAATATAAAATTGTTTTTCATGACTCTATTTATTTCAATTCATTGGAACAATTTCATTTGTCATTCTATTCTCGTCATAATAAAAGTTTAATTGCAAAAAACTAAATATAACAATAGAAAAATGTTATAATTATGTTCTTTATGAAAAAAACGTGTAAATGAAAAATCACATATTACATTTTAACTAGTTTAAATTAATTTGAATATAAATTTTAACTACACAGGGATTTTAGAAAAGTAGTGATAGATATCAAACTTATTATTATATATAACAATCATTCAAATAGTTATATGCAAGGTTTCTTCAAATATTTTTTCTATGTTTATTTCTATTTTAACAAAATTAATTCTACTCAACTTTAAATTAAGTTTGTATTTGTTGAAGAATTAATTTTGGTCGAATCGATTTCTCTAATCCAGAAATTTATACTATTTACTTTGCATTGACGTGTGAAGTTTTTACTTTAAAACTGATTTTGAGATTATATATATATATATATATCCGCAAAATCAAACACATTATAAGTAGTTTTAATTTTTTTATTTACGAAAACTACTGTGTTCACAAAAAAGAAAAAGTTCAATGATGGGATTTGAGCCTCTATATCAGTGATAGAAAATATCATCATAATTTATTATGATAAATAGTTAATTCGATATAATGAATATTTACGTATCTTAATATATGAAAAAAAGTATAATTTAAATGTAAAATATTAATTTATTAATTTCATTTAAATTTTATTAATAATTGAGATAATTAAACATATAATTAATATTTAGTAATTATCACATGTGTTTATAAAAAAAATAATTTTAATATACAATTAATCTTTAAAAAAAATAAAACTTAAAATTAATTAAATCTTTCAAATTTGTTGTAAAACTCAAATAATTACATAAAAAATTAAACGTTAAGTGTTTTGGCAATAAGAAATTTATTAACGACTAAATTCACTTAATTTTAATAGTTGAGAATTTTTTTTTATCATAAAGTAAATAGTTTACTTTTGTGAAAATAAACACATATCTCACCCAAAATTTAAAAAATGACCCGTTTTTGCTATTGATAATATGGGCTAGTTTGGGGATTTCTCCCGACACCTCCAATTTTACTTCTAAACGCTAAATATTTTTAAAATATCTTAAATATTTAGATAGTATCAATTTTCAAAATCCGATTAAAAAATGATCAAATTTTCAAATCGATTAAGGGAACAACTTAGTTTCGAAATCCTGTTAATATAGTTAATTAATTTTAAAACATATATATAAACAGATTTTGAAATTTATATATATATATATATTTTGTTATAACTAATTATGGGTTGTATTTGGGCCTCAGATTTTGGACAAACAACTCATTTTTTATCTAGCACCACTTCAAGCAATATTTTTATATTGTTTACTACTTCTTTTAACTTGCTAAAAATGGACCATGACAAAATATTGAGTTAGGTATTTTTGTATGGGATTGTTTAAAATTACAACTTCTATTAGCCCAAAGACTGTTACCAACCTATATTATTATCTTCTACTGCAATTAAAAAATATTATTAGGACATCGTCAAATTTTCCATTCCTTTATTTTTAAATTGTAACGATCCAATGTCAAAACTGGGAAAAAATCAGAAATGATAAAAAGTTCAATAAATACTAAATAATATCAAATGAATAAAAAAAGTGTATCTAAATGAAACATACAACAAACACAATTTTCATTATTTATTAGCATACGAAATTTTAATCTATGCATTGCTCATTAGGGAAGTTCAACAAATAGATGGGCAAGCCCAATTACAAGGCTTGTTTGTTTTCGTCTGCCAATTGGGTTGGGCTTTCTAGGATATTTCTTTCTGCACCTCCATAACGTTAGTAAAAGATTAAAATACCCTTAATATTATGCAATCTAACATTTTTTCTGTGAAAAAGTATTTTCTGATTGCATAATATAGAAGTAAAAAATTTATAAATCAGAAGGTTTAGAAATCACATTTTCGAACATATTTATGACAAAGAAAATCATGGTGTGAAAATAAAAATTATCCATGTTCGCTATTATCATGTGTTCCCGTGGTTAAAGCTTATCTTTTTATTCTATTTTTTGCTGCCAAATAAAAGTACAAGAAATTCCCTTTATTTATTTATTGGTTCATCTTTCTTTTTTCTTTTTGAATGGAGTTGACCCACCATGGTGATCTATAATGATGATTTTTGTTGAATGGCGAAGTAAAAAATTATGGTGGAAATGATAGGATAATATCATAATAGTAGGTTTTGGATAGGATAAGATGGATGGTGATATCACAACTTCAAAAAGTTGGGAAAACCTGAAATCAGATCATCCATCGTCTTCATACCTCAATTCAAAACCTAAAGATACAAACTCACCAATTTGGATAATCAAGTTTACAAATGAAAGCTAGGTTTGGATTTCACTCACAATACTCATACCAACTTCTAATTTTGTTTAATATTGTGTCATTATGCGTACCATTTCTTTTTCAAATCTAATTAAAAGTAAAATTCCCTTCACAATTAGTTCATTCAAAAGTTACAATAAAATGTGCAGTACTACACATTTAATCCAAATTGATTTCCTAACAGGAATTTAAATACACACTAAAACTATGTTTGGTTCAGATATTTCAGTTGTGTTATGCACCCAAAGGAAAATACATTCCTCTTGATAAATTAATATCAACTAAAGTTAAGAAAAAAAACATGCACTACGTTGTTGTTTGAGAAAAGATGTTTTGATGGTGCTCTTTTACATTCTTATAGTAATCCTAAATAATGATAATACGTTGAATTAAGTCATTTAATTAGAATATAAATCAAATTATTGAATATAAAAATAACAAAGTGAGTTGTAGAATGGGATAAAAAGTTTATAGAATGTCAACAAATAATGTTCTTCTTATTTTATGTTATTTGAGTTTTATATACTCGGAGTTGGAAAAGTAATATACATTCTTTAAAAATGTATATCCATATATAAATGATAGAATTAATGATCTTGTTTGAGATATGATGGATTAATTCAGTAATTGACATCAATATGATTTATGATACATGAGACAAGTAGAGTAAGGAGTAGTCTATTTTCTAGAATTTGAGTATATGTATGAGGTTGAGTGAAACTAAGATGGTATATATATCGTTGATGTGATATTTATGTGATGTGAATGTAGGAGTTTAGATTCTTTACTCATATTTTTCTGTTGTTCCTCTATTGTGTTTTCAAAATACACTAATGGTAATTAATTTTAAAATTTTAAAATATATTAAAATTATCTTTAAAGTACCAAAACAATGTGTTTTTAATGCTCAGCAGAAGACAACACAAAAGTACTTAGCAAAGAAATGGAACTCTGAATGTAGTATGTAAAAAAGAAATATCATGTTGAAAAGAGATTATTCTCGTTCTGCTCATATTGGATTCACATAGAAAAATTATTAGGTGGTGAGAGTTGATGGAGATTTCTATAACCAAGAGTACAATGTGAAAAGAACTGTATTCATTAGGTAATAAGAAATTTACTCGATCATATGAGGATGACTTAATTCTTGGCATGTAGCTTTGTGTGAGTGAATGTAGTACGATAGGTGCAAATCTCTAAGTTTACTTAATGGTGAGTTTGTCGAAAGTAAAGTCGCATGTCTATGATGACATAATGTTAATAGTTGATGACTTGAAAGGTAGTTAGTTTTGTTAGTTTGTGCAAACACTCTAGTCAGATTGATGGTGAATGATTAACTTATTTTATTAATGAATGAATGAGTTTGTAAATGTGTGTAGTTACATGAGTGGTCTGAATTTGCAAATGTATGAAACTTTATAAAGAATACACTACAAGAAAAATTGAATTTACCAATAGACAAAATCTATTAGTAAGAACAAAAATTTGTTGCTAAAGCAAAATTATTAACGATAATTTGTCCATAAAATGTTTATTGATGAATTTTATTAACGGGTTAAAAATATGTCAATAATTATCAATAGTCTAAATTTGTCAATAATCACTTGTTTGTAATCAGTGACAACTTTTTTTTTGGTAAATATCTCAAGTTGGTATCTTTCCTCCTCTTCTTCTTTTTCCTTTTTTTCTTCTTCTTTCTACTCTTCTTTTTCCTTATTCTCTTCCTCTATGTTATTCGTCGTCACTAACGTTATCTGTTGTTGTCATCATCGTTGTTGTATCCACCACCTTTGGGTCATCCTTTTGTTCTTCTTCTTTTTTCTCATCCTCTTCATCCTCTTTCTCCTCTTCATCCCCTCATCCTGCTGTTTTTTTCTTTGTCGTTGTTGTTACTATCGTCGTCCTTGTTGTCGTTGTCATCACCATCTTGTTGTGGTTGTCTCCTATTTGTCATCGTAGGTTCTCCTCCTCCTCCTCTTCCTCTTTCTCCTTCTTCTTTGTCTCTTATCCTTCTCACTCGTTTCCATTTAATTTATAACACATTCTTGTCAAATTTGGCAAAAAAAAAATTATGTCCATTTTATCAAAAAAATTACTGACAAATTTTAAAACATTTAATTACCAATGAATTTATCGATAAATTTAAAAATCAATTGTTGACTGATTTATCGATAGAATTTCAAAAAGTTCAATTACCAATAGATTTACTAACAAACTTTTATAAAAAATATCTACTTGTGATCTTTACTACAACATGATCAATATTTAAGTGGGGTTTTAGCACCCATTTTAACAATGAAAATATTTGTTGGTAATAAAATTATATATTATCAACGAATTTTAACCACAAATTTATTATCAACGAAAATATCGGTTGATAATTAAAATCTATAGGTAAAATTCGTCAATAAATTATAATTTACTGATGATTTGTTTTCACATTAGTAAAACTTTGTTGATAATTTGGTATTTTCTTACAATGATACTGGCTTATCTTTTATTTTTTATTTATTTTTTGTTTAATTTATGATGACAGTATTTACGAAGGAGGAGAAAGTTTTCTAGGTAGAATGATAGGTTGATAACAGTGAAATAGAAAATTTTTATTTTTATTTTTGAAAATATATATATATATATTTATTTGTGTGAATGTTTAAGTAGTAATATAAATTGTTAGAAAAGATGTTTCAAAATTAAAAATTAATTTTATTTCAAAATAAAACGATGTTATGTTTTGATTATTCTTAAAAAAAAAAATCATTTTTTATTTTTACAAATAGCATGTGAACCAACTTATCCACTGTGCATACAACATTTTGGTTTTGATTATATTTTGTAAATGTAACCATTAAAACCTTATATTAGCAGGCTAATAATGTGAGGATAAATCAAAACCAAGATAATCAATCACATTCCACCATCTCATCAGCATTGGCACCATCAAGATAAAGCTTTATAATAAGGTGGATCTCATTCTATATGTCTTCTTCACTGATTACAACTTCATTTTATATAAACTCAGAAGAAAAATGTGTACATCAACAACAAAAAAATGTCTTTATACATCAATATAAATAATATATATAGTAGTTATATTAGATTTATCCATTTCCTCAAGTTAAATTAGGTTGGAGAGAAACAAATTGCATTTAGTATTTAAGATTATTGTCAATACACAATTATTGCATTACGGAGACTAATAAATCTCTAACACGTGGCATGTTGACAAATAGAAAAGCTCCTTTGATTTAGCCGTATTCTTGGATTTTACTTTTAGGTTTCTTTCCGTGGAAGAACTGTGGTATCACCAGTATTCTCCTAACCTTATTTTTCACTCCTCTCTCTAGTTGTCTTCTTTTTAAGATTATGGTTTATGAATAATACTAAACTCTTTAACTAAACTCTAATCTATCATTTAACTCAAAAACTAATATCATTTTGTTTTTTTATGGAAGTAACCCAATCATTATCAGAACTAAATGGCAGGAATGAATACTTGCAATATATAACTGCTGCAAATAAGGTAAATTTTTGTGCATATTATAATATTCCAAGTTCAAACAACCCACAATTATTTATATTTTTCTCCTTAGGTAGTATTTTATTTATATGTCCTGAATCCTCTAGAATTTATATTTGAGACATTTCAGTTCAGTCAGTTATGTTTCTTAGAGTTTTTACCTAATTTTATGAATAGTATTTTTGATAAACGTTTTTTTTAATAAGTAGTAGTGTTCCTTATACGGACATACGGACGTATATTTTGTTTAACGTATAATTTGTTTAACTTATATTTTGTTTAAAACGTTATACAATTATATATAGAGAGTATGTCTTTATAAATTCAAATTGTTTATCTTTTCAAAGAACGTATTTTAAGATATTTTAACTATTAAATAAATCAAGGCAGTGAAAATATGATGTTTATTTAAATGTGTCATTTTGGACCAGCTTATTTATACTTGATTTTTAAATACATAGGATTGTCTTATAAAAATTAGTAGAAAAATATCTATTGCAAAATTAGCAAATTGTGCAGAAACATTACATAAACAAAATTTACTTATTTTATTAAATAAGCACTTTAAAAAAATAAAGACAAATAAATTTACCTTCATCTTAAACCTAATTAAAAATATTTTAATATTTTATAAAAATATATAGTATAAAAAATTATAATTTTTTATCGACAAATATCAGTTGTGTATAAAAAATATAACTTATTATTATTATTAAGTTATTATATTTGTGTTAAATTCTTTTATATAAACTTTTATAAGAATGTTGAAGGTTAACAATTTCTTATGCTTCTATATCTTTTTGCTATCTATAATTGATCTTTAGTACACCTAGGAATTTTTTTCACAGTTTGTATATAATTGTGTAATTTTTTGTAATAGGTTTTCATAAAATTAGTCTATCTCGAATGATTGCATTATTTAATATATTGAAACTTTAATAAGATTATGATAATTGAAACTATTGTAAATTTATGTAAAATCTAATTAATATAAAACATAATTATGTCTTTCTTTCTTTTATAATTTCACTTCTTTATATTTTTGTGTACTATATGCAATTTGATCTTTTATATTATTATCTCCTTAACAGAGTGAATAAGAAAACTTTCTGAATATTCACTCCTCAATAAAAAACAATTCACATTAATGTACAACTTTTCTTACAATTTGATCTCGTATTAAGCTTATATTTCATATTTCGTTAAACAAGATGTCCCAATATCATTGTTACTTAATCTTTAATATATATCATCACAATGAATTAATTCTAAATATATCTCAATTATTTTTAAAGAGAGATTCATTGACATCATAGTAAAAGACTAAGTACAAGAAGAAATGAAGTTTGTGATGACACATTTATTAGAAAGCGACAAGCAAAGCTAATGTCGTTGTCAAAACATTCAAAGAAATAGTGAGATGTAAGAATGAATATAAAAAGGAGGAGAGAGGAGAAGCTAATTAATCAGTGACATATTTGAGATTCCAATGCTCACTCCCTCTAAGAAGCAAGCAGAAAAAAAACAAAAATAGGTATAAAAATATATACAAAGGTTTTGCTTTTGTGTTCTCAGTCAAAAGTGTCCAGAAGCCAAGTTCATAAAAGATGAAAAAACACTACCATCACATAAGGCTGGAAAAAGTTTACCCACTCATATTTCCGAACCTCGTTTCTTAATCATTTGCCTAGTGAAATGAAATCAATCCAAGATGTGGGTCACAGCCACACAAAATATAAATATTCAAAACTACACTCCTTATCTCTTCTCTCTCTCTCTGCCGATCAAAGATCATTCATTAAGCCAAAAACTTTAAACAATTTAGGTTTTATGGATTGATTTTCAAGTGAATATTTATCAAAGTTTTATATATGAGTGATACAAAGGAGAGTACCAAAAAAGTAATATAGAAATAAAGAGTTATTTTTGAAATTGTCACTATAATTCAATAGGTCTCTTAGGACTTGAGTAATTGTGTTTCATTGGAAGGTTTGCAGTTTTTGTCAGAAAAACTCCACTAGGAAGGGTTTGCAGTTTTGGTCCACAAAAAATTGCGCTTGAGTGGTAATACTTTATGCTTAGTATTTGTGGATGTAGGTCTTGAGGTGCTGAACCACATCAAATTTCGTGTGTTTTTATTTATATTTTTATACTCTTATTTGTGGGTGTGCTTCTGCTTGAAGTTATTATTTTCTTAGTGTGTGATTTCTCAATATAAGAATATATAATATTAAACATATTTTTGTCATGTAAATAATAAGTAGTGTTCCCACCGCGTTCAATAGTCTCACACTGCTTAAGAGTCGAGAACAAATAAAGTTTAAATATTCATTTCTCCTTTCACCTTCTAATGCACCTTTTAAAGAAAAAAACTGTACAAAGAACATGCTCCAAAACAGACAATACCTCAGATGAGGAGTGATTGATTCTAATGATGTCACTAGGCAAACTTGATTCGGAACAATTAGCATTATTTGTCACATCCCATAAAATCTCTCCATGCTCATTATATTGAACATTATATATTATATACATATATTGAATTTAGATATAAGAGATTTTGCAGCTATTTTATTATCATCATCGGCACTTGACCAAAGTTAAGGAACAATATTTAGTTTTGATAGAATAAGTTCTTCTAACTTATCAAATAAAGTTCTTTTTCACATTGCATACATAGGAACCTCTCACAACTCTTGTCTAATGTTTTATATGTTCCTCAATTCATTTTCAATCTTATTCATGTGACCAAATTCAGAGAGCTTACTAACTTGATAGTCGCTGAGCGAGAATGTACTCGCTAAGCGAATCCAAATTCAGATAGCTTATGGACTTTGTAGTCGTTGAGTGAGAATACACTCGTTGAGTGAATTTGGAGAAATTTACCTCAGTGAGTTACATTAATTTATTTGTTGAGCGAGTCATTCAGTTGTTGAGTGAGTGAACATTTGTGCATTCTTCGCCTAGCGAATGGATGGTCTCGCTGAGTGAATACATCAGAAGAATCAAGTAATTATTTTCTATGCTAAATTTTGATGTGTTGTGGTAACTGTGCATTACTATTTATGAAATGATTGATTTGGAGATAATTGATGAATTAGCAATTGTTGATACTAATTCAAGGAGAATTAGTAATGGTTGTTACAATGTAAGCATTGATGTAGGGACCCATCCGAAAGTTATATTGATGCTCTAATAACTATTCAAATTCTCAAGTAGAGAGGAATGAAGTATGTGGTGAAATGAGCAAAAGGTCCTAGCCTAAGAATTTTACCTTGAATAAAAGTGTTAATGGACTAACATTGTGTGTGGTAATTCTACCACTCTGCAGAGCATCGTAGGCCATTACAAGTGAATAGCTTACTAGGGTGTGACATCAATGTTTGTATTTGGATAATTGAGTCGTAGCATTAGATTTCTATAAGAAATAGATTGATTGTGTATGACTTAAGTAACTGCATTGTGAATTGATTAAATCTTTTATTACAGTAGCTTATCATTCTTTTGTGTTTTTATCGTGGGATGATTACCTCTATTTGGTAAGAGCATATGTGATTGTAGATTTAAAAACACTTTTGAAAAATGAGAAATCATCAGTTAATTTAGTAGAAGGTAATGGAGAGCTGTAATAAGTGATTAGTTTATGTATGTAATTAGATTTAGTTTGTATAAATATTTTATTTTGTAGTCGTAATACTATATTAATATATTTTATATATTGAAAATTTGAACACCAAACACTAAATGAAACATCCTATTATACATATACAAAGTTGTTAACCTCATAAAAGTTGGAATATTATATTGTCTCGTAATAATGTAGTTTATACATATTTGAATAAAAATAAATTGATAATTTTAATAATTTTTTTTTTAAATCCAAATTAATTGTTGGTCTTATACATTTATTATTCTTCTTAGAATATATAAACGTACTTTAAATTACAATTATTATATAACTATAAAGAAAAAGTATAAAGGACGTAAGGTTGAATATTATAAAAGAATAAAAGTATTAATTGTTGTAAGGTTGAATATTATAAAAGGATAAAAGTGTTAATTGTTTTATTGATATTTTAAATAAAAATAAAAAAACTTGAATAATTTGTATTACTGTTGATTCTTTATTTTAATTTAAGTATGTGTTTGTTAAGCATTTTAATTAATTAATTTTCTTCTTTTCATTTACACAAATCTGATCTTCGTTCCATTTATTTTACTTTAACTTTTTAAATTCTCATTTTTTATTCAAATATTTGAGGACTTGTGATGAATTTATGACATAAAATACTTGAGTTTAAAAATAATATATATATATATATATATATATATATTTTTTATAAAAGTGTAAAATAAAATAAAAAAGTGAAAGAGAAAAATCTATACTTATATATAAAAAAATATTTTTCTTTACACATTATTTAATTGACTTTTAAATAATAATTATTATATTAATTTTATTTTTTAAAATTGTTACAGATTTCATTTTATTTTTTATTTTTATTATAATATTTATGTACCTTTTACTATTATTTCTAATTTTTTCTCTTGAAACTTAAAAACCGCATAGACACATGTAACACCTGTGCTAAAATAATAATGAAAAATTAACTAAAATGTTATAACATGTAACATTTATATTTGAAAATAAAGTAAGTTTTATCTAATTTTATATTTGAAAAGAAGTAAGTTTTATTTAATTTGAAGGGATTGACTACTTTTTATTTGTGTATACTTAATTAAAAGAGTAAAATGCAGTCAAGTATTTAAATTAAATTATTTATAGCATTACATATTTTTTAAAATATGTTATTTTTTAGTTAAACTATTTCATCTTTTACAACAAATAATTTTTTTATATTTGAAAAAAAAAGGTAAAAAATGATCGTCTCACAAATTTTTTTAATAAAATAATATGTGCATAATATTTTTCCTAAAGGTAACCATTATATTTTTTATTTTTTAATATAATTCGTTCAAATTTGTTTGTAAAATAATTATTTTTCAATTATTGAAAAACTATATTATTTCAGTTTACTCTTTCTTTTTATTAGGAATGATAATATTTTTGCATTAAAATATTATATATGGTTAAATTATTTTTAGGTTAATCAAGTTTCAAATTTCTAATATATGTAAATATTTTAGATTAAATTTTTAATATTTTTCAATTAAATTTTTAGAGTTAATTATTTTTAAAACTCGTATCTTAATAACACTCTTAAACAAATGAAGAATAAATAACAATTACATTATTCCTTTAAAAAAATTAATTAACAAAAAATTAATTATAAAAAAAGTATTAATTAATAAATAAATAAAATTTGAATAAAATTTAATTAAAAAAATTAAATTTACTTGAAATTTAATGAAGCCAAACAATATATAAAAATCAGAATGATGATAAACAACATATATATTTTTTGTGTGAGCCAAAGGCAAAGCGCAGGTTGATGATAGAAACAGATTCCCCTAAAAGTTACATAGAATGAATTAGAAGATGTTACATATAATATCAGCTTTTTGCAGCTTTATTTATTATTATTTTTTGATTTTTTAAAAACTGTTGGAAGTACTGAGAGAAAAGAGAATTAGAGGTAATAATTATGATGAGATATGGTCAAAAGAGCTTTGGAAGTTCGCAAAATTGTTCCATAGAATCACTGACCGTCACAGTACATAATAACGGACTTTTGACCACAATAGCAAATATTCAAAAACCTTTTGGAAATAGTAATCCCATTAATTGCATACTTAAAACGCTAATGCTCTCGCAACCACCTCATCAAAATCATTCAAAATTTAATTAATCCTGTGCTCGATAAACCTTTCAAATCAACCTTTCAAAATTTATATCTCTTTCAAATATTCATTATTAACGTTTGTATTTTTGAATATTAATGTTGTTTTCTTAAATAAAATTAATTATATTAAGACAAGAATACACATTTGCAGTTAGAATATAAATATTTTTAAAGACATAGAACACTTCATTATCCTCTGACTATTAAATAAAATCATAATTATAAAATATCATAAAAAATAAAATTAATCTGTAGAATAACTTTTATTTAGACTAATTTTCATTTATTTCTCTCTGTAAACAAAAAATTATAATTTTTTTTCTGAATTATGTCTTAATCTTATCATACAATTTCTTTAGTGTTTTTCTATTGTCAGTAGCATGTTTGTAACACACATTCATTGGTATTGTAATTTCTTGTAAGTTTTTACAATATTACATATTATTCAATTGTAGAATTTTATTAAATATAAATGTAATTTTAATATCTTTTTATTACATACACGTTGATATTGATAAATAATAATTCATTATTTTATATTATACTATATATTTAAACTAGTATCCTGATTATGATATGTTTTTTAGACTAGAATTTAAAATATAAATATTAATAAAGAAAGATTTTTTATATTACCCTTTTTTAATTATTGCATAAATTAATATAATGAAAGTATGATAATTACTTAAAAAATAAATTAAATTATAAATCTTTAACTATATTTCATCAGAAAAAAAAAGTTATCTTCTAAATAAGCAAAGAGTATATTTGGTACTAAATTCAATATTATTTCTTATAAAGTAAAATAATGATACTTATTATTTAATTTCTGTGTCTATTGAAAATAAACATGTTATTTGAAATTAATATTATTGATTAACTTAGTTAGAATAATACCAAATAAGAAAAATTCAAATTTAATTATAAATCATATTTATCAATCAGATTAATCAATTCATAATTATTTTAGTTAATTTGAGATGATAAATTATTAAATTTCTCTCAAAATAAATATAATAATTTTATTCCAAAATAATAACAATAATATTAATTTGAGACAGTAAATTAAATTTTTTTATACATAGAAGATAATTAATGTTTTAATAATTATATTCTATCAAACTTGAATGATTATCTTATGCAAATGCAACACAGAATGTGCTGTGTACAGTAGTACCTTGTGACTGAAATACTTATCCCAAAGCAAACATTTGAAATTTATATTTTTCTTTCTCTGCTTTTTTCTATTTTTGGGTTAACCATCATTCACCTTCGCCTTCTATGATTTTAAGATTCTGTGTCATACCCAATTTCGTAACCCTAACAACAACTTTGACCACCCTAAGTGGATCACTCCATTTCAAACTAACCACGTGAACGAAACGCCCTTTTATTTTAAAACATAAAACATACTCTAATAACCAATCATGTGCCATAATCAAACAAAATTATCTTAAATTTAATTTTCATGTTTGAATTAATGAACCATTCTAAATAAATATCCGGTTAGATTCTCTAAAAAAATAGTTCCACCCAAATCATATGCCATTAAATTTCATTAACTAACCTTATTTTAGCCGTTATCAAACAGAATTTAGTTTCATGTCAGTCCAAAACCACGCGTTTCAATTTTTGTTTTTGTTTTTTAAATTTTTGTGTCTCTCCCTTGCGTCCAGCGTGAGCAAGCAACATAACCTGACGTGACGAATGCTAATTTAACAGACAAGATCTTATTTTATTTATTTAAGAAGAAAAGAAAAAACAAAAACATATTAACTAATAAAATGACTTCTCTTCTTCCTTTCTTTTGCCATGGTTGTCTGTTCTCTTCTTTTAAGCTCTAAAAACATATAAAAAGCAGCGAAAAGAGAAAGAGGGACACAAAAAAGAGACAGGATTTTTTTTAAAATTTTTTTTTTTGAAAGTGTCTTCTTGCTGATTGGGGGTGGAAAAAATAGATAGAGACTATTTATTTTGGGGGAGGTTGGGAGAAATGTGACCAGTCACCACATTTTTGAAGACCTAGAAAAAAAATTTGAAAAAAAAAAAAATGTTGGTAGTGGTGTATAGTATATAATGTTCTGTCTTGGCTTCGAGGATAAGAGGAAGTCTACCACCACCCACACAAACCCACCAACAAAGCTCTGCTCAAAACACAAAAAAAAAACAC
>Ga0099823_1001895_pt1 | contig 18167 bp, 7 predicted proteins | sample CowpearedBW_FD_76831 | JGI IMG/M metagenome (GOLD analysis project Ga0099823, IMG submission 76831) | Root nodule microbial communities of legume samples collected from California, USA - Cow pea red BW | ecosystem: Host-associated > Plants > Roots > Nodule | place: USA: California | collected...
ATTTGTTTTAAGTTTGCTTTAAAAAAAAAAATCGAAATTTCTAGTCGATTAAACTATTCTGCATCAGTTCATTCGCATGTTGCCTATTACACGGAAGATTTGTGTTTTTCTTTTTCAAATCAGTTTATTCAATTTTTATAATATTTCATTAATTTATTTTAAACTTAAATTTTGAACATAATTTTCTTAATTGGTAGACATAATTTTAATTAAAAGAAAACTAATGTTTGAAAAATATGTACGCTACTCACTTGTTTGTTTGATACGAGGATTATTACAGGCAGCTTTTATTACACAAATGCTCATTAGGCCAAACATGTGAATTGTCTGAGCTTTTTAACCATTTATAGGATTTTTTTTTGGAACTGGAAAATCTCCTCTACTTTTCTCAAGAAAAATAAAAAAACATTATTTTTCTCCGTGGAAAGTCGGCATCGGTTGAGTTTATCATTATCGGGACAGAAGGTTCAGATGTGTGTTGGGGCCTTGTCACGCACTTCATAATATATTTTCCTTTCCTTACTTAAATAAAAAACACATTGCTTAAAGAAAATAACAAATGTAATATTTTTATCAGAAATTATAGTGAAACATTTTTGTAACATTTAAGTGTTATATTCTTATGATTTTTTCTTTTTATTTATTGAAGAGTGTCTTTCTCATTTTTGCTAGTGTTGTATTTTCTTGACACCTTTTTTTGTTATTCAGAATTGCTTCACTTTAAAATCCTATGTGAGGAAAAAAATTATTTACCACTTAAATCAATAAAATATATTTAACTATTTGAGATGATTTTTTATTAATTTTGTATCTCATCAAACCAAATACATATATTATAATACAGTATAATGGGTTTATATTAGGCTGGGGTTCAATTTTATTGGGCCTAGGAATGGTCTCGGTAAATAGACTAAGTTGAGACAAAATCTTTCTGCACCCTACCAAAACTCTTCCACCACCCTATCACTTCCCAATAGACAGTTCCGGATTTTTTTTTTCGGAAAGCAATTACTTTCCCCGATTACGGAAATTATTTTTCGGAAGGGGCTTTGATGGGGTCAAGAAAAAAATGTGATGGGGTGTAGGAATCAACAGCCCGAAGTGGATGACATAAAGCTTATTTGTTCCAAAAATATATAAACTCTATATCATAGTCAATTGTACATATCTTTATCTTTTAACAGAATCTCCTAAAAGCTGATCAAGTAACATTTATTTCAGTCATCTGATTACAACTTTGATACATGTAAATAGCTATGAATGAATTTTAATACGTATAAAGATGATATGGTTAAAAGTTATTCTAAGTGTATGTCTAAATTTTGGAGTAAAAATGAAAAATTTACGCGGCATACAAGAGCCAGAGTCAGAAAAACTGGGCATCACTTTCAAGTCATCAGTTTCATATTTTGCCTTATTCGTCAGTGAGAACTTTGCTTTATTAAAGTTGGAAACTTTGGGCATCATTTTCCAAATAACCCGCCCACAGGGAGCCCTTGGAGACCATCATGAATGGACCACAAAGATTTGGAAACAGATTCGGGAAGCCATGGAAAGGTGATGCACTATTATGCTATAAAATCCCACGATTTTATTTAAAGACCCACAAGAATATGACACTGCAAATGTGTCAACGTCCTTCGCGGCTTGGCATAAGGACACTTATGCACTACATCGTCATCCAAAGAAATTGCTGCTATATCACGGATCAAGGGAAAAGGAAATTAACGTGGCAAGATAACCCGTAAAATTGGAACTAAACTGAAAGTAGGCATCAAGTATTAAAGCTAAATATGATTAAAAACATCTTTTAAAGTTTAAACACAGAACTATCAGCTCTGTGAATCACAACTCAAAATTATTGACAAGGTCTTTATGCCGACAATTATTCTAACTAACTTATTCATCACAACTGAAACCGCGAGGCCAAATCTCACTGCTCAAAACTCTGGGTCTCCAGGTTTTTCCACTTCAAAACTCTAGTATGGTTCCACAGGGGTACGGAAGTTAGCTCCAGCATACACTGCTTCAGCACCAAGCTCCTCCTCAATTCTCAAGAGCTGCAAAGAGCGCTCAAAGTTTACAAAAAAGACTTAACAATTAAGACTGAAACTAGTACAAAGAATGAACAACACTAACCTGGTTATATTTGGCAAGACGCTCTGACCTGCATGGAGCTCCAGTCTTAATTTGACCCTGTTGATGGAAAGGAAACATTAATATGGTGGACTTCATCAATGGAGTGATAATAACACAAAAGTTTAATTAATTAAACAAAGACAATATACCGTTGCCAAACCAACAGAAAGGTCAGCAATGAAGGTATCCTCGGTTTCTCCACTGCAACCAAAATATAAGGATGAGTATATAGAATTCGGTTAGCTGGTTAAAGATCTTACAGCCGTAGGATTTGTTGCACATTTCACAGCTGTCATCTGCGACTGTTCTGTGATTGGCCAAACCTACTGAAGATCTTACAGTTGTAGGATTTAAAAACAGATGCAAACCTTCTGTGACTGGCCATGACACCCCATCCAGCTTTTTTGGACATCCTAACAGCTTCAATACTCTCGGTCACAGAACCAATTTGATTGACCTGTTCATTTCAGATTTGTGTCAAATATGGTTCTTATATACATCTACTCAGTTCAAATAACTTTTCACATGAAATTTTATGAATAGAATAAGAGTACCTTGAGGAGAAGAGCATTGCATGCTTTGGTATCGATTGCTTTCTGAACCCTCTGTGTACACAAAATGCAAAAAGAAAAAAGTCAAAGGAAAATCCTTCGGGGGCTCTCCAACAGAATGAAGACATTTTTTGGGAGAAGTTTTGTTTGATCAAACAACAAACCTTGGGGTTGGTAACCAACAGATCATCACCAACAATTTGTACGTTGGTTCCAACCTCAGCAGTCAGCTTAGCATAGTGCTCCCAGTCATCCTGGTCAAAAGGATCCTCAATTGACACAATTGGGTACTCTGACACAAATGATTTGTACAGATCTTTCAAAGCATCGCCAGATATCTTCTGTGAGCCATCGTTGTTCTGCAGGTCAAACAGAAAAGGCCAAGAAATAATGAATCTAGATGTAAATATGTAAGAATGGTATCAATATTTTTATATATTTAATATAATATTTCTTCATACAGTCCATCCATTTATGTATGTATAGTCCATCCATTTATTTAATATTGTTTCCATTGAATGTCCAACACTCTTTGCTATGCATGTTTCCTTAATTTGGGATTATTCACATTTGCTTGTAATTAGATGTCTGGTTTTTATCACTTTCCAAAACAGTTGCAATAATAAGCTAAATAACAAAGAGCTCACATCTTCCTTGAAGTTCAAATCGTATGTTTTGTCCTCCTTGTAGAATTCGGAAGCAGCAACATCCATTCCAATGACAACCTAAGAACATAATAGCAATTTTCAAGGTTGTGTAAAAGAAGACAACTGAAAAGCCAAGCACCATAGACAGAATTTTGAAGAGAGAGAAATACTAACTTTGCCTGTGTAGCCAGCTTTGGCAATGGCAGTTTTGAGCAATTCCAAACCTTCCTTGTTTTCCTGAACAATCAAAAGAGCTTATCAGTTACTAGCCAAAAGGATGAGCTGGTACCAGACTTCCATGCATAAAAAGAAACGAGTTAAAAATCATCGTTGACCTGAATGTTTGGAGCAAAGCCACCTTCGTCACCAACATTTACTGCATCTTGGCCGTATTTCTTCTTAATCACAGACTGAAATAAAATGAGTGTAACACTTCGTAAATAACTATGACAAAGTAGCACCGATCTACAATCAAGTTGACAAACCATCGCAGCATGAAAACATTCACAGGATATACACCAGGCATAAGGTGTAATGATAACTTTAAGGGACCTGCTAACAGGGCGTGGCACTTGTTAAAAATAATTAATAAACATTGAATTTTACAAAACTTCATAATTAACTATAACAATAAAGGAATTCTTACCTCAATAATCATTAATGCAGTTTTATTTTATTTAGAGGACACAAAAATATTCATTAGTGTTATATAGTTGTAATTGATAATTTATTTGATGCATAAAATAATTCTTAATAAAATACTTTTAAAGTAGTTAAAAAAGCTTAAATTAACACAGAAAGCAACAAACGAAAATTAAAAAAAAAAAATTAAGCAACATGGTATATCAACAATCAAGTAATAAAGCGTTAAACATCTAAAATTATTTTATTATATAATAATTTTTTATTTTTGTGTACATTAAATAAATCATCAATTACAGTTGTATAACACTTATAGACATTTCTGTCCTCTAAATAAAATAAAATTGCATTAATAATTATTAAGACAGAATTCATTTATCAAAATCAACTACAATTGTACAAGACTTATGAATTTATATTATTTTAATTAGCAGAGTTAATTATTTTAGATTTTAACCTAAATATAGTGAAATCAAGAATCATTGATTATACCTTAAACAGTGTTCTTAGAGCATGCACCTCTGGCAAAGTTTTAAAAATACATATGAGAAAAAGTTAATGGATGTAACATGCAAACTAACCTTCAAATTGTGATATACTTCTACGCCCATCTTCATGGCTTCCTTGAAAGAGGAAGCTCCCACGGGAAGAACCATAAACTCCTGCATATTCATAGTATGTCATAAATATCAGAAAGATGTCTTGCTTCATCTCTCACACAGACAGAAAAAGGTGTCTGAAATCATACCTGCATAGCGAGCTTGTTTCCAGCATGTGATCCACCATTAATGACGTTGAAAGCAGGAACAGGCAAAACCAACTTTTTGTTACCAGCAAGGTTTGCAATATGCTGCACCAAAAGAATGGAATGCCATGTCAGATATACGAAAACAACAGAAGACCCCAATCAAATAAAGATTGTAACTTTGTAAAAGAATAATTGTAAACAATCTGATGGTAAAATAACACAGCTATCTGGTCAATCTTGAACACTGGATTTCATAAAATTTAAATGGATTATAAAGAAGCCATCACAGTAGCAGATATTTTTATTTTGTCTTTAGACATATCACATACTTTCAGGACAACTTCAGTTACACAAGGGATCTGAAGAATCAATTACATCTAAGATGATTAAATACCACAGTTCACGAATAATTACCTTGTAAAGAGGAATTTTAAGGACACTGGCACCAGCTTTGCAGACTGCAAGAGACACTGCCAATATGGCATTTGCTCCAAGCTAAAACAGCAACGAAAATTGCATTAGAATTATATGAATCACAAAAAAAAATGCAAATTTCCAAATATACTCAGCTACGCACCTTTTGCTTGCACCAACCCCATTCGTTAACAGTTCCATCAAGCTGTTGAACCATTAAGTTGTCAATAGCTGTCTGCTGAGTTGGGTCCTGTTCATTATCACAAAATAGCAAAATAAAAATTAAATCAAGCTAAACAACCTTTAGCAATAGAACTGAACTTCCATGTTACAGGTTCGTATGTACTCAACTACAATTAGCCGCATAATGAGCAAGTCCTAACTTATGCAAAAGTTTCTTTAGCAACAACATTACAGTAAATCGTAAAATAAACTGAACCAACCTTGCCAATCAATGCAGGGGCAATAATGCTGTTCACGTTGTCAACAGCCTGCACGTGTAAAAAAGACCAGGTAAAAATCACACGAATAGATCAATCTAACAAGACAACCCCTTCACACTATTTAGTACACTAACATAAGACTCACCTTTGATACACCCTTTCCGAGGTAGTCGGATCCGCCATCTCTCAATTCAAGTGCCTCGTAAATCCCTGTCAAAGTTTAAAAAGAAAAAAATAGGTCTCAGCGATATTTCGAACACGCAAGCCACCAACAATACATGGGTTGTACATAAGTGAAAAAAAAAATGGAAGCTGCCCCAAAGAGAACGCTGTACCGTACTACAAAAACACTATGAAATCATAACGTTCTTTTTTATTGGAACTTTGTAGGAAAACGACACCAAAAACTTTGCAGTGACAAATCGTAGTTGAGAGAAATGAGTGAACTATACCAGTGGATGCACCACTTGGAACAGCAGCTCTAGCAAAAGTACCATCGGAGCATGACAAATCAACCTAACATAACAACCATCCATCACATCAGAAAACTTTCTCATAACAAACCAACGCTCTATCTCGTCAGATTCAAATTAAGCCATGAAAAAAAAAACAGAAAAAAACAAACAAGCTGTGCGGATTTTAAAATATCCGAAAATAAATAATAAATAAAATACCGAGATGGATTAAAACTGTAATAACGGAAAAATTAAGCGGAAAAGTGAATATGGTACAGAAACATTGGACGTATCGAAATGGAAGAGGAGATGAGGGGGAGGAAGCGAACCTCGACGGTTGGATTGCCACGACTGTCGAAGATCTGACGGGCCTTGATGCTCACGATGGTTGCCATGGATTGCGCTTCGAGTGAGATCTGGAGTGAGTTGTTGGGAAGAAGAGGTAGAGTTTGAGGAGAGGCCTGAGTGGTGTGTGGGTTTATTTATATCTCCCAGTCCCAACTATGGCTCACTCACTTTTAGGTTTACCGAGCTTAAACTTCCTGTGATTTGTCTCGTTAGTCACATGTCACTTTAAGGAAAAACAACTTTTTGACACCTTAATTGTTCATTGCATTTAACCTTTTTTACGTTTATTGTAAATGAATTAGATCTCATGTTTCAAGTTCAGACATTAATCTTTCATCGTGTTTCTCAGTGAACTAAAATTTCAATCTTTTGTCATAGACAAATCATTCTTAGTTGTTTTTTAAGACAGGCACAAAGTTTGTTGGATTGAATGTCTGGAGTGAAAGATAGAAAGAAAATTAAATATTTATGGTATAACATAATTGGTAAAATGGATTATATAAATATCTTTTTATTTGTGTGAAAAATTTACTATTTACTGGTGCTTTTTCGTTTCTTTTCTTTTTTTGTTTACTTTAACTTTTATGTTTGTTTCTTTTTCTCTTCTTCTTCTTAAATTGGTAGAAGAAAACAATAATTTAAATATTAATAAAATGTTAATAGTATAATCTTAATAGAATATTTATGATATAATTAATTAATTTTAAAGTATATGATTTTTCTTATGCAAATCTAAGTGATATGTTTTTTTTTCCTTTTTTTTTCGTACTTTCTTTGTGTTTGATTCTTATTCTCTACTTTTTCTTAAATTAAATAAAGTAAACAGGGGCTTAGAAATTATATTCCGTCTCTATACTTAACTACGAGTGTAGTTAATATCTGTATACTTAACTATAAGTATGATTAATTAATTTCATATTAATTAATTTCATATTGCTTAAGAATAATTGTTACATTTCTTTATAATTCTTCATTTTAAGATTTCTCCAGTTGTCTTTTTTATAATGAGGTCTGTTAGACACGAGGTGTTTCTAATAATAACATTAATTAGAACAGTGAGATATAAATTTCAATCTATATATCTTTTTCTTTTGTTTATATTAAGTCTAAATGGAATAGTTAATTATTTTTAAAAGGGTATATACACACTAAAAAAATCTGAAAAATAATTTTCTAAAAACAAACTTTACTATTTAGAAAATTCAGTTTTTCAAAATTTAAGCTCAACTCAAATTTAATTCTACAAATTTTAATCTAAACGTAGAATATCTATAATAATACATAAAGATGATTTTCTCTTTTGTGTCCACATTTCAAAATTTCAATTTTATCTTTTAAAATATAATTATTTATTAAATTTTTAAAAATTGACCATTATTTTAAAAGCTTTTTATAAAATGGTCTATTTCTGTTTTTTTTTCCTATTTATCAACATTTATTCTCTTTTCTTTTTTATAAATTTAACTTTATTTTTAATAAATCTAATTTTATTTTATATATTAATTTAATAACATTACAATATCATCACCTACTAATATAATGTCACGCATATTTAAAAAATGTGTACACGTACACGATAGTGTTTTATAAATGTGTTTTTCGAATAAAGCTGGTTATATTACGCATTTTGTGGAAATTTTAATTTTGCCAAATTTTTAATTTATTATTAGCTGTAACATTACTTTTGCAAATGCATTTTTTTAATGTTTTGTGTATTTATTTCTTTGATTTATTCATTTAGAAAATCATAATAAGTGAAAAAATATAACTACATGCAAACCAGTAATTGTGCGATTCTGGTAATGAGATAGATAAATATTTCTTTTTGTGGTTTGCTTTTCAATTTGCTTGATGCGCAAGATAAAGTTAGCGCGCACACAAAAAATGTGAGGAAGAAATTCCTTTTATACTCTAATTATCGTGAAAATAATATAACTTAGTATAAAATAATAACAGAAAAAGAAAAAAAAAAAAAAGAACTACCAAAGGTTGCATACTAGTTTCTGTGAAATATAACTTATATTCAATCCTTATTATGAAACAAATTTGCATCAAAAGAAATATAGCTTATTTTAGAGTAAAACATAGCTACAAATAATATTTTTATAATCTTTTAACAAACACTAAAACATGCATTCCAATATTTATATTTTCATGGGTGAAAAAAACTCCACGAAAACAAAGGACTCTTGGGTGAATTATTAGGTGGATGGATACATACATGCATCACAATTGCAAAGTCCTATTCAAACAGGTAGGCTAAGAACATCAAATTTGACTGCTTTTAACTTTGAGAACTACTGAAGCTAGATAAGTTAATATCAATTTTTACATCTAATAAACAATTAAAAAAAAATAAGGTTAGTATTTTCATATATTAAAATAGTCCTGAAAACCCAATTGTATGAACAAATATAAATAAAAAAAATGGCAACATATCCGGTAAATAAAAAACATCAGTATTTAGAATGTGTTTTTTTATTATTTTAAGTTTTTATTGTAATAATGAACAAAATCTGAAACCTGGATATTTTGTCGGTCTGGTCATATTCTTTGACTCTTTGTCTGTCTTGCTATGGAGTTTACTTGGTACCCAAGAATGGTGGGTCATTGCACTTTGCAGACGTGAGAAGTATAATTGAACTTCACTTCAAATGTCAAAATCAATTTTGGGTATGAACAATTTAAAACAATATTTATTTTTAATTAATTTCAATTATAATAAAATATTTGTTATTAAAATTAAGAAATAAAATTAATTTTTATATGAAGCTCAATCAACTACAAAAGTTAATTTTATTTTTAAGTCAAATTCAAACACTTTAATGGTGTGTTTGAGTAGTGATGTTTGAGAGTAATATGTAATTATTTGTATATGAATTATTATTTTGATTTGTGTATTAGTATACGTTAATGTTTGTTTATAATTATAATTTAAATAAAAATATTTTTTTTTTGTTGAAATTGTATAATAGTTAAAGTTTATAATACAAAATATGTTTGTTGAAACAAAATTTGAATATAAGAGTGTAAAGGTATAATTCAAATGAAGCAACAAATTAAGGAAGACTATACGCAAATATAAAGAAACATTAATTATGCCAATAAACAAAGTCCACAAATAGATATTAAAGTGAAAAAGAATATTCTTATAGAGTAGATGGAACTTTGTATATAAAGATAAGATATATATTTAAATCACTAAATAAATTCAACACTTGAAAATCACGAGATAAACATTTATAGTTGAAAGGAAATTGAATCCTAATTATCAAAGATGATTATGAAAAAATTACACTAACTTGGATACAAAAGCCAAATTTTAAAATTATAATGCTAAAACTTAAAAAAAAAATATTTTGATATCATTTTAATAAAATTAGGCATACATACACATATAACTTTTAAACAAATGGAGAAGAGGACTGATTTCTATATATTTTAGATATCATTTGTTCAATCGAAATATTATTATATATAAAACCAGGATTTTTTGGGGGTATAGTGTAATGCCAGAAAATTTTTGGGGTATAGTTCAATCGAAAATCCCTTTTTATTATTTATTTTCTTCTTCTTATAGTAGAGTTTTTTTTTTTTATACATTTTTCATTGTAAAAAATAATAATAACAAAACAGCATTCAGGAGGAAGACAAGTTTCTTCAGAAAAAGAAAAAAAATGGACAAACCAATACGAATATTACATGGAATATTCCATGAACCATTGACAGTCCTGTTGCAAAAGATGCTTAGACCATAGTCATCAGTCATGCGTGTCCAATTTCAAAAGCTTATTTATTTATTTTATTCAATATTTATTAAAAGTATTACATGTACAATTTATTTCATATTTATTTAATCTTATTTATTGCTATTCAAATCCTAAATCATTTTAGTTAGAAACAAAGAAAACTTGTATGATCTATGAGCTATACTATAGCGTGCATTTCTCCGTCACTAGACACGCCTCTTTCTTCCTTATTAATGTCTTCTTTAATTCACTAGCCATATTTTTTTATCATAATTTACCTTTTGTGTTGCTTACAATTTTCGTTTAGTCTTGTGAAAAAAAGTTACTGTTTTTATATATTTTTATATTTTGTATTTCATTACAGATGTGATTGGCTTCATGATTCGTGTCTAGATACATTGATGAAAAGTGATGAAATTTTTTCAATGACGAAAATACGTAAAAATATTTGAAGAACTAAAAGAGAAATAGAAAAATAAATTTTCGTGGAGATTAAATAAAGTTTTAAAAATGACAATATAAAAAAATACATAGATAAAGAATGAAACGTATTTTCATTCATTTTTTTTTTCTTTCTTCTAACAAACAATAGAAATTATCGGTGAATACAATAACACCAAACGTAGCAGAATAATCCAGTAAGATAATTTCACGTTGAAAATTTCAGACAAAACTAATTAAATAAGATTTCGTCGTTTTCTTTTGCATGTTTTTTTCTTCCCACTCTTATTTTCTCATAACGCAACTAATTTTTCTTTGGTTGACATAATTTTTTTTTAATTTTATATAAGGATTAAACAAAAACTGATCGCGTTTGATATTTTAAATAAAAATTCAATGTCTGAGAATGAAAAATAAAATATTAAAATTATTATTTTCTTAAAGTTCTCTATTCACAGGAAAAAGAACAATGAACAAAGGCTATATAGGCGACTGGTTAGAGGACCACAAATAAGTTAACGTTATGACACGCTGATGTTCAAATACAAAAGTATAGGCGGAAAAAGAGGATCGAAACACATAAGTCCAAGGGTTGGGTTGAGTTTACGGGAATCGTATATATCTTAATTTTTTAATTTGTTTTTTCATTCCTACTTAACTGTTTAATTAATTTGTATCTTTATTTTTAAACAAATATTTTTAATATTTATTTTAAGAAGTGAATCTTAAATCATACTTAATCTTATAAAATATATGGAACTATCTGTCCAACAAATAATAAATTTTTCGATAACAAATAGGATTAAGAACATGGTTGAGAAGAACAAGTTTTAATATTTTATACTCATTTTTAGAAAAAAAAAATCATCTACATTTTCAGGTATCAAAATTTTTGTCTCATACTCATTCCTACTGGTTAACGAATATATACTCATATTTGTACTCATATCAACTTATTTTTTATATAAGTTTACTTAATAGATTATGAGTATTTTTATAATTTAAACGGAAACGGTGATATGACAAGAATGAGTATTATGATGGATATGTACATTCTTAGTCTCATACACAATTGAAAAATTCAAGTATTTCCCATATCCAATCAATTCAAAGATTTTTCGTCAAAATAGAAACGGGTTTGAAAAATACTCATAAATGAAATTATTTGTAATCTCTAATACCGAGTGATACAATAAGCTGAAAAAATAACAAATATCGTTACAATAAACTTTTACCCATGATTTTAATTCCATATAAAGAATTAGACTTTAAACTTAATTCAACATTATAAAACTGATATGTAAGACAAGACGTGCACCCTCTTATATCTTATATATCATAAATTATCCTTATCTTTGATCTTCCACGCCATGATGAAAATTAATATTATAATAAGTTTTAATCTGATATTTATTTAAAAAAAACAAAAACAAAAAAACAGAGAAGAAAAATTGTAAACCGGTGAGTTCGAGTGGATACAAAAAAATAGAAGGAGACGGATGGCCCAATCCATTGGCCCTTGGATCTTTCGCAAGTAAAACATCATAAAAAATGATAACAGCTACTCTCCAGCTCATATATTTCCATCTTACATTTTCCTTTTACTTTTTTAAAAATTACCAATTTATGTAGAATTTTTCTAGTCACTGTACAGTACTTAGAAACATTTGTTGTCTTATTTAATTTCCATCTTGATATATTGTGCATGATTTAGTCCTGCATAAAAAATATTGATTTGAATATTTGTATGTGTTTGAGGTTAAAATAAAGCATTTATAAATGTAAGAACTATGGGAGTTATTTTTCAAAACGAGAAAAGTAGTTTATTTTGTAGAGTTATTTATTCGAACACAATAGATATTTTTTGAATGGTTAAATATAGTTAGATTTGGGCCAACGCAAGAGCCCTATGAAGGATTGTGGACTCTGAACCCAACAACGCTACTACCCCTTCCTTACCCAACACACCATTCATTCATTCTTTCACATTTCATTTCTTCACCAACTAACTGCCACACTGTCATCTATTCTCTGCAACTCATTCACCATGGCTGCATCTCTAACCACATTCTCCAGGCTCATCTCTTCCACCACCGTCTCTCTCCTCCCTCCCAAAACCCTCTCGTCCAAAATATCTATTCGCCTTCCCGTTCGCCGCCATGCCAAGCCCCTCAGATTCTCCTCCTCCTCCACCATCACCGCCGCCATCAGCGTCGGCGACAAGCTCCCGGAGGCAACCTTTTCCTACCTTGATTCGGATGGAGAGGTGAAGACGACGACAGTGTCGGAGTTGACGAAGGGGAAGAAGGCGGTGCTGTTCGCGGTGCCAGGCGCGTTCACTCCCACGTGCTCACAGAAGCACGTGCCGGGGTTCGTGGAGAAGTCGGGGGAGCTGAAGGCGAAGGGGGTGGACACCATTGCATGCATTTCGGTGAACGATGCTTTCGTGATGAAGGCTTGGAAGGAGGACCTCAAGGTTAACGACGAGGTGCTCTTGTTGTCCGATGGAAACGGAACGTTCACGAAAGCCATTGGGTGCGAGCTAGATCTCAGCGACAAGCCCGTTGGGTTGGGGGTTAGGTCTAGGCGCTATGCTCTATTGGCCGAGGATGGGGTTGTGAAGCTCTTCAATTTGGAGGAAGGGGGTGCCTTCACTTTCAGCGGCGCTCAGGACATTCTCGATGTCCTTTGAATTCGGTTCTTGTAATTCTTATCCGGATTTCGCTTTCTCCTCGCACACGAGTTAGCCTTTTTTTTAATTGGTTTAGGGTTTTGTTAATAACGTCGAAGAATTAGATCTGAATGGTGTTATCTCTGCCTGTAATAATAGAACCCTGTGCTGGTGTTGAGCTTTTGTTGCGATTGGTTTTGAGCCTCTTCTTTTATCGTTTTTCTTAAAGAATGAGTAAATTAGAATTTGATTGAAGCGTTCTTGTTGATTCTTACGTTTTGGCCTTCCTGGTAGAGTGCAAGCGAAAATAATACTTGATCTGGATGCTGTTCTATTGGATAGTTTGGATTTGCTTTCAATGATCGTTAAGCTTTGACTTGTTTGATGTGCCTCTTGATGGTTAGTAAAGTAGAGGTCATGTCAGCACTGGCTAAGTAACCTCGCATAGTGCAGGTAGCTTCACTTTTTTGTTCAAATCAGATGTACTACTTGGTAAGGTAATCATGGTTCGGAGGTTAAAGTAGACTCATCTTCTCACTTTTGTGTTTATATATACAGTTTTAAGGGGATCCGCATCCAGTTTCATGTACAATAATGAATCGTGGTTGATCCTCAAATTATCTTTATATGCTAATATTTCTTTCTAAAACTCGCATAACACTGTGCAACTAAAATAAATAAAGCTGATCCCCGCTAAGTCTCTTATAGAGGTAATTGTGTGATTTTCTAAGATAAATAGAAACAAAGTGTCAATAAAAGCAGTCTAGGTATTGCTTCCAATCTGAGTTTTGCCCAGGTTTTAAATTATTAATGTTACGAGGTAAAAGAATTGCTGTCTTTTGGAATGATGTAAATTTGATGGAGGAAAAAAGTGATACTAATGTAAAAGCGGATCCAGAGTTTTTTTCCTTTTCATCGTGTACAAGATAACATAAAATTGACATCTTAAAGGTTCTCAAAATCATGTTACATGAGATTATTTTCATAGTTGGATATACATAAAATTGACTTGAATAAACAGATTATTGAATACAGTTCACCCATAAATCACTCTGCCGGTAATAATGTTTACAAGACAACCCAACCTCCACTGATAAGCACAATCAAAGGCCTTTTAAAGTTAACCTTTGCGGTTAAGCTCCACTTTGATAAACTAATTCTACAATGGAATCAGTCAGCACTACCAACCTCGTGCTAAATTTGTTATGCAGATATTATCCTTAAAAAGTCAAATAACCATTACAAAAAATGTTGAACGCCGTTTCACTACGAAAAAGTAGGGTGCTAGGGTATGTGAAACACAAGCCTGGAATTATTCTTTCATGCTGAAACTTCTGGCATCTCTGGTCTGCCATACTCGGGAAAGAGTGCGACACCATGCCTCGGTTGTTTGCGCCACAAACTTATTACCGGTTGTTTCTTTGTGGCAAATACTGGTGAAATTTCAGCCTCACAAACAATCACCAACAACGACATCAGCTAGGAGCTGCAGGATCCTTAACCAAGTGATGAAGACCCACGATATTTCTTTCAAGTAGATATTGATGAAAACCTCCCTCAAACATGTCCCTGCACTAAAAAAATACGCTCCACTAAAATTTGAAAGCATATATATGTTGGAGCCAACCCTTTAATCTTCATATAACTTTTAACTAAAAGATTGCGGATATAATTAACAAACACTATATGTTCGAACAAATAAAGAAATATCAAGCATCCGCAATATAATAAGGGTGATGTATCTGACTTGTATAAACAGAAATATTATGTGTCGTTAAAGAACCTGATTGTAACGTGTTAATTAAGTATTTATTCAGTAATTTCTACTCTCTCTCTCTCTCTCTCTCTATCTCTCTCAAACACATACATACACACTCTCACACTCAATAAACTGTCATTATTTATAGCAAAACTCAAAAAGAGGCATGATTCATTTTCATGTGTTCAAAGTTTGAAGCAAACTTTTCCAAACGTTCAACTATCAATAACTAAAATCCACGGAGAATTATGTATAAAAAATTAGGATTGGGATTAGTCATGTACCATTTTGAGCTTGTATTTAATTTCCTCTTTCTCCGGTATGTAACTTTGTCTCATCGCCAGGGGGTTTAACAATCCCCTCTTAGATGTAATAACAGCAAAAGTGAGTTTTATAATGTAGAGTATCACGTACTTTGTGATATTAGGCACCTGTCCTTTTCCAATCATAATGCATTGAACAACGGGGCAAGGATTTTCCTATTCAGTCTTCTAGTTATTCAGACCTCTGCTACTCAATTCTGAGGATACAATTTGGGCCTCCGGCAGCATTCCCTCCTCCCTCAGTCCGGAAATTAGCAGGGAACAAATGCGAGCATTTAAAAGCAAACCAACGTCAATCATTTCCCTATACCAAAAGTATGCACCATTGAAATCTTTTAAGTCACAATGTCCCTTAACCAGAATGCTATATGTATCAGTCTTTGGAACCAGTCCTTTAGCCTTCATATCATCAACAATATGCTTTATTTCTGAAACCCTTCCGTCTCTAAGATATGCTAGAATCAAGCAATTGTAAGTCACCTTGTCCGAATCAACTCCCTGATCAAGCATCTGTTGGTGCAAAGACACTGCCTTCAGAACATTTCCATCTTCAGCATAACCGTGAATCATTTCATTATATACAAATCGATCGGGAATCAAATCCATTTGTAACATTTCCTGAAACCTTCTCTCCACTTCGGCCATGCCTATCCTCCTGGATGCACATATCAAAGGATGAAAAGTCCCAATTGTTGGCTTTATGCCTACCATCTTCATCCTATCATACAATTCAATACATTTCTGGGTGTTTAATGACTTGGCATATCCTGAAATCAGGGAATTGTATGTCACTACATTTGGATTACAGCCCTTGCCTGCCATTTGATGAAACATATCCTCAGCTTCCTTCACCCTTCCATTTCTTCCGAGTCCATTTATCATCGTATTGTATGTCACAAGAGTTGCATCTATTCCACCTTGCATCATTTCATTAAAAAATCTGAAAGCATCTTTCAATTTACTTAGTGAGAAACTAGCTTCAATGAGCATATTATATATTTCTGCATTCGGAGAAACGCCACGACCTATCATATCTGCAAGCATAATCTCAGCATCAAGAAGCTTACGATCTTTGCAAAGACTATTTATTAGAGAACCATAGCTGATGACATTAGGCTTTATCCCAGCCTTCTCCATTTCCTCGAGAATCTCGAAAGACCTGACAAAATTGCCCCTCTGACCATAACCATGAATCAACGAGTTATAAGTCTCCACGGTGGGGGAAACATCCTTCTCTATCATCCTCTTAACCCATGTCTCTGCTTGGTCCACCTCCCCAGTTTCGCAGAACTTGCTAATGAGGGTATTAAAAGTGATGCGGTTAGGCTGCATCCCTCGCTCCTCCATTTGTTCAATTGTCAGCGTAGCTTTCTTCATGTCACCCTCTTGACAATATGCGTTCACAAGTATGTTATATGAAATGTTACTTGGAGTAACTCCATTATGCACTAGTTTGTTCAGAACCTCTTCAGCCTTTTCAATCCTTCCAACCCTGCAAAGTCCATTCAACAAAATACAATAAGTTCGCTCATCAATCCTTATTTCTTTTCCATCAAATAAACCATGATCACCTGCGCCATTCGAAGGACCATCAAACACAACACTCAAAAACCCACAAGGCAAAAAACCACAGCGCTCCATCTCTAACAACACCTCCCTCGCATCTTCCACCCGCCCGGAGCCACAAAGGCCATTTAACAAGCAATTATACGTGACGAGATTACGCTCCACATTCAGTTCCTTCATCCTCTCCTTGAAGCCAAAAGCTTCCTCTAACTCACCCACCTTACAGTATCCATCAATGAGCGTGTTATAAGTAACAGTAGTCGGAACCATATTTCTCTGAATCATTTCATCGAACAGTTTCCGAGCATCCTTGATCCTTCTCACTTTACACAACCCACCCAAGATCAAGTTATAAGTAAAAACGTAAGGACCCAGTCCTTCCTTTTCCATGGAACTCACTAGCGCAAAACCCTTGTCGAGGTCCTTCAACATCACCGCCGCCTCAACAGCTTTCCCGTAAGTAACAAAATCGGGCCGAATACCAGAATCCACAACGTCGGCGAAGACAGAAAGGGTTTTCTCGAAATGCCTGGAAGCCACCAGGGCTCGGAGCAAACGATTGACGGAATGCGTGGAGGGGAGAAATCCATCTTTTCGCATGGAAAAGTACAAGTCGGTGGCTTCGTCGAGCATTTTGGAAACGGAGCAGAGCCATAAGAGCGTGTCCGAAAAGACGGGTTTGGAGACGTGGGCGTGGAGTTCGGAGAGAGAGGAGAATGTGGTTTTAGAGAGAAAAAGGGATTTGAGGAACCTTCGTGCGGTGATTGTGCGACCGCGGTTGAGTAAGGCTTCGAGTTTTTGAACCTTTTGAAGGCGACGCTGGTTTTCTGAGTCGGATTCGCAGAGTGTGAGTGACTCGGAGCAGAAGAAGGAATTGAATTTGTTGAAGTGCGAATTGGGAAGAATGCGAAGAGCAGAACGAGTTCCAAAAACCATCATATGGCGCGCAAAAACCACTCTTCTCAATGCTTCACGTTGCTGCTGGAATTGTTCATATCTCAAATAACTCTTCTTATTGTTGGTGGGCTCTACTCTTGGCCCAATTTATATCCATAACCCAGTCACCCATCACGCTCTTACAATTTCTTCCTGCACCCCAATATTTGCTTTCTGCACTCTCATACCGAAAGGGTTTAAAGTATCATTTTCCTTATAAAATTTACATTATATCATGCTGAAACTATACTTTTGTCGCTAGATCTTTTGATTATATATTCCAGAATTCAAATATATTAATTTTAAACATTTTAGATTATACAATTTAGAATATA
>Ga0099823_1001900_pt1 | contig 18160 bp, 8 predicted proteins | sample CowpearedBW_FD_76831 | JGI IMG/M metagenome (GOLD analysis project Ga0099823, IMG submission 76831) | Root nodule microbial communities of legume samples collected from California, USA - Cow pea red BW | ecosystem: Host-associated > Plants > Roots > Nodule | place: USA: California | collected...
AAAAAAAAAAAAAAGATGCAGACAGTAGATATATTTTCTCTGATAGAGCCACGAGCCGCGTGGTCTTCTCTTCAGCATAGGCTTTCAATCATCTAAATGTCCTTCACATTAATGTTCACAATAATTGATACACTTGTTGCCTATAAATTATAAGCTCCTCCACCATTTCCAATACCACATTCTTCCTTACACACTGAATCGAAGCTTTATTCTGTAAGTAACCCCTCCTTCTTCCATATCTCTTTCCTCTTTTGCTAATTTTCTCTTTGTTTTTTTAAATACTACTCTAAGCAGAGCAAACGAGACGTTCCCAAAATTGTTTACATAACAAGTTTCTATGATTCACGTGTTTAAATTCTCGCTCAGCGTTTTAGTGTCAATTTATTTAGTTATTTGTATGACATGAAACTCTAAACGTCGTCATGCATGTAAAAACACTTTTCATCATCGTCGTCATCATTGTTTTCTTCTTAATATTGGGATTAATATATTTTGGGCATTGAGAAAGAGTGGTCCATGGGTTATCTGGTTTATATGCATAAACAAACCCAATCGGAGTGAGCGATAATTAATATATAATCGAAGGATATAGACATTTGCAATTAGCCAAAAACTTTAACATGTTATGGAAAAATCCGAATCCATTGATTATAAATACAAAGAGGGAGGTTGATGTTACCGTGCCTTGTCCAAGTTTCTTTTTAACGCTTCCATGGAGACGCAAATATTTTATTCCTAGCCACAAGCCACCACACATTAAATATTAGTTTGTTTCGTTGTAGTTGCCTCTTTTGGAAATTGGACCATGCAAATCAGAAAACATACCAAGTTCTTAAAAGGGTTTTTATTTCTTTAATTTAAATTTGTTCGAGAAGTTTTAGGGAAAAATATATGGTCCACTTAATTTTGTCAAACCTAGATATTTTTTTAAAGTGAGAGCCTCGGATATATAATCAACCCCAATAAATAAATAAATAAATAAATAAGTGGGTCTCCGTGGCCTTCCAAAGGAGAGTGTAGATTCTAGGATGAAATCTTAGTTATAAAAATAACTCATTTATATTGAATAATAAAATAAAATCTAACTTAAAGAATTTAATTAAGATCCTTTGGATGATGACGGTAGAACTTTACAATAATTTTTAAATGCAAGGAATCTTGTACCGTCCTAACATCAACAGTTAATTGAGCATATGCTCATTTGAATTGAATATATTCCTAGGGTTTTAAAAAAAAAATGAAAGCAGTTTTAAATACTATAATGTTTTTTTTTTAGTCTGGAGAAAGAGAGATAGAGAAAGCGACATATGCATGCATGAAAAAGATGTGTAAAAGCAATAAAAGAAGAAGAAAAAATGTTCATAAAATAGGGGTTGTTAAAAGAATATGTAAAACCAGTAAAATAAATAAATAAGTTAGAATTTAGCAGTGTGAAAGAGAAGACATAAGAATAAAGGAAGGGAATGGATCTGTCTGAAGAAAAAGACATGAAGGTTTGCTTTGTCTCCAAAGTGTAAAGCGTTTTGATCGAAGGCGAAATAAAGAGAAAAGTAGAAAGCAACAAAAAACGACGTGTCTTTATCTGTTTTTGGTGTTCATCGGAGAAAGCCTCCACTAGTTTACTTTTCCTTTGACATCCCCTCCTCACCTTTTTTCTATCAGAATATGGACTCCGTTTCGGACCCACCCTTTCACGAAGCATACAAGATCCTATTTGACAAGACCCGAAACACCATTCAAGAGAATAATGGTTTCGACAGCGATGTCGTGGTGGCCGCCGAGGAATGCGAGCTTCCGGTCATCGATCTCAGCCTCTTAGAGGACCGTGACGAGACTTTGAGGGAAGAGTGCAAGTCCCACATCGCTAGGGCTTCACAGGAGTGGGGTTTCTTCCAGGTGGTGAACCATGGTATTTGCAGTCATATTTTCAGCAGGTTAAGGTGTGAGCAAGAGAAAGTGTTCAGACAACCCTTTGAAAAGAAGAGCAAAGAGGAGAAGTTCTTGAACTTCTCCGCCGGAAGCTACCGTTGGGGAGCACCCACTGCCACCTGCATCAGACAGTTATCTTGGTCCGAAGCCTTTCATATTCCTCTTTCTGATATACTAGGATCATCTGGATCAAACTCTCTCAGGTACATTCATCTTATTCTTGCTTCCCTTCTATATCAATCCAAATATGTAAATTTCAGAACTTTCTTCTGTAGATAGAAAAATTAACAAGCTGTTGTGTTGTGTCGTGTGTTGACTTGCTTTTTATTACTGTTATTAATGAGTAGCTGCATGCATTTTTATAATTATGTACAATGTAAATCCACATGACGCAGACATTGCTTTGTTCCTTGAATTTTGATATATGTGCACATGGTTGCTACTTTTATGGTTCCCTGACCGATGAGGTGTAGCCGAAAACTCTACAGTGATGGAAACACAGCGAATTTGGATTCTCTTTTGAATTTTTTGTGCTGGACCTCTATCTAGTCTTGATAATACATCGATTATCACTCATTTTGATGTTTTAAAATATATTAAAAATATATTTAAAATATCAACCTAATATATTTTTAATGTTCAATATATAATAACACCAAAAAATCAGTAAAAAAAAATCTGGACTTGACGACAGCGTTCTATGGTAATAAATGAATTTATTTGTGCAGTTGGAGAATTGAAGAGTTTGCGACAAGAGTTTCGAGGCTTGCAGAAACATTAGCCGACATACTGGCGGAGAAAATGGGTGAGAAGTCAAGGTTCTTTAAGGAGAATTGTTTGCCCAACACGTGCTATCTCCGACTGAATCGATATCCTCCGTGCCCTACTGCTTTTGGGATTCACGGTCTGATGCCACACACGGATAGTGACTTTCTGACCATACTGTATCAGGATGAGGTTGGGGGTTTGCAATTGGTGAAAGACAAGAAATGGATCGCTGTTAAACCAAACCCCGATGCCCTTATAATCAACATTGGCGACTTGTTCCAGGCATGGAGCAACGGTGTGTACAAGAGCGTTGAGCATCGAGTGATGACCAACCCGAAACTGGAGAGGTTCTCTATGGCGTATTTCTTGTGCCCTTCAAATGACACTGTGATAGAGAGTTGCAGAGAGCCATGTATTTACAGGAAATTCAGCTTTCGTGAGTACAGGAAACAAGTTCGGGATGATGTTCAGAAGTTGGGTTCCAAAATAGGTCTGCCTAGGTTTCTTGCACATTAAGAATGTTTATGAAAGAGAGAGGTTTAAACATCGTAGCTGGTTTCGGTCTGCATGTTTGATGCTGTCTCATTGTGTCTGCTGTGATTTATGTATATACCATTTCCATTTATTTTACGTTCCCATTCCCCTTCATGGAATATTAACTAACCATGTATTTCAATGGAGGGACACACTGAAACTGCAAAATAATAATTAATAGGAAAATTATCTTTTGAGAAAAAGTATTTTGACAAAGTTGACAAACTTTCTTAAATAGAATTAAAATATATTATTTTTATTTTTTAACCAAAATAAAGTAATAAAATAATATTTTTTTTACTCAAATTAGTAGTTTGTCAAAAAGTTTGTAAGAAAAACTTTGTTAAGATATCATTTTCCTAATTAATAATACAATCAAATATAATATACTCAATTAAAAAAATATAAGAAGAGAGTGTTTATTAATAAAAATTAAAAACACTTAATTATATAAAGAACATAAAATTTAATTAAATATTTGGGTCAAGTATGTTTTTAATCCTTAAACTTTAATTTAAAATTGAAATTTGACCTTATCCGAAATATCAATACATTTTGGTCCCTAAACTTTAAAAATGAATGAATATAGTCTTTTTAACTCAATTATGTTAATTTGTTTTGAGGAGTTGAACGCATTTTTTAGTAGATATTGAACCAAGAATGTGTCAAACAGTGTAAAAAACTCCAATACTATCAAGAAAAGCGTTCGACACGTCAAAATAAGGTTAACATAATTGGATTAAAAGAACAATATTTATTTATTTATAAAGTTTAAGGACCAAAATATATCAAAATTTCATACAGAGACGAATCCCAATTTTAGATTAAAGTTCAAATATTAAAATCATACTTAACCTAAATATTTTGATAACTCTATTTATATATGCAAATTAATACGTGTTATTTGTTGTTTCAATCATTGGGCTATTAACAAAACTTAGTAATTGCAGATGAATTTTACAGATAACCTTTAATGGATTTATTTTTCTCGATAAAATTACAAGAAAAGATAAGAGTTTAAATTTCACTTATTTAAATTTTATTTATTTTAACTTTTTTAATAAATTAATTCAAACTTTTTACATCTAAAATTCTCATTCTAGATAGAGCATTACAATTTCTATTATTATAAAAATTAAATTTATACTTATAAATTGATTTTCATTGAACACTAAATAGTTTTAAATATATTTAATGTAAGAGAAGAAACATAAATGTGAGAGTGTAGGAAAAAAAATTTAAGAATTAAAATTATACAATTTAAATAATAAAAATACGCTCACCGTTATTCAAAATTTCAATTTATTCTAAAATTAATCACAAGATAAAGTCATTTAATGTAATTTTCAACATGTTTATTACAGAAAAGTTCAAGATTTTGGAATTTAAAATGTTATATTATATATGATTAATCACACTATTAGTTTTGAAACTCCACTTGGAGTCTTTACTTTTTGTCTTTTAAAATGTTCAAAAGTTGATTAAATTTTTTAAAATAATTGCCAATAATTTTGAAAGATAGGACGATAAAAAAAAAAGTGTTATAAAAGGTTTGGTTTACATTGATTGAACTTGCTCACTAAATTCTAGAAAATATGTTATTTAAAGGAGTGGTCTCCATAACACAAATCATTATTAAGTAGTTTTTGTATAATATTTGCTATGAAAAGTAAGGTATTATACTTTAATGACAAGTTTCGTTTTTATCCTCAATAAGATCTATTTATACATATGTTAAAGAAAAAGGTTAGGATGTGATGGGTTTATGTATATATATTTTTTCACATAGGTTGGTTATATTTATATGGTTATGGTCATTGAGAGAGTGTAGTTCTATATGATTATATGACATTAGTCTTATACATATAAAACCTTTGACACTACTTTTACACAAAAATCTTAAGACAATATTATTATGGGTTTTTATTTTTATATAATGTTTAACTTTGTCTTTTTTATCCTGTGAAACTTTTTTAACTCACACTTAGACTATTACCCATAGGATGCAAGGCTTATAAAGGCAAATGCTCTTAAAAGTTTTCGAAATGTACATTCTGGAAATCAATTTTCCCTTATTTGGAAATTTTGAAGGATGGGCGAAGAAATTGAGGGGTGCAGAAAGTAAACGACGTTATGTTAATAGGTGAGCCCAATAGGTTGATTTTAATACGATCGGCCCAATAACATGATTTTGAGGAGATATGGATGGATTATATAGCCCACAATCCTGTTAGGCCACTTATTTTTGCCTAGTTCACATTTCTTTAACTTTTTGAGGGGCTTCCATTCTGTAAATGTAAATGGGGTTTAATTAATGGTATGATATAGAATAAATATGGAGTAATGAAAGATGAGCACAAGCATAAGTGCAAGCTCCACTTATGTCGAAGTACAACGTTGAAAGCACTATAGTTCTCCGTTTTCTACCACTCCTTGTGGAGCCATGCGTATTTTACTTGTCATATCAATCTACATCACACGGTGAATATTGACCAGTTTCATAACGCTTTGAATCTCTCAGAGTGCTCATTATTCTTTGTTGGGAGATAACACGCACCCCAACTAACAAATGCGCCTTTTGTGGTCATCTACTACTTCCAAATTACAATAATTAGTTAAGAAAAGTTTATTTTTTTTTCTGTTATCTATCATTGTATTGTGGATTTTGTTAACATTTATGTTCGTATTGATTTTAAGCAACTAGAAATACATAAATATAAGAGCAAACCAGAACAGAAAGATAGAGGGGAGCAAGAAATAGTAAAATGTGACTCTATGATCATCCATGTCCTCCATGTGATCGATTGTCTTCCATTTACATTAAAAAAATCGAAGATTCCTTCACTCGGTCAAGTAAATTATGTCTTTGTATTTATCCCCTGTCTGTAGTTTCAAAAGCAGATTTTAACTGACTTGGCTGAAATTAGGTTAGCTTTTGCTACTCCTGCACTTTTGTGTTCTTCCTTTTTTTTTATCTCCTAAGTTTTGTCTTTTGTCCTTTCTTTCTTTCCGATTGTTTCCCTGATTAGAGGTATTTTCAGTCACTGCTTCCAATCACCCCCCATATTCATCTGCACTTTGCTTACTGCTGCTGAGAATGAAGTATATCAGCAACATTGTTCCCATGCTAGACCTGCAATTTCAAGCATCCATCAACTGAGCAATTCACGGCAAAAGACAAAGTAGAAGCCAAGGTAATTGATCTGTTAAATAAATATTAAAATAAGGGAGTTGAATCATACAAGGTGGCAAAGAAAAGGAGAACCCTTTTAGGATCAAGGGCCCATGAAGAAGGTCTTCTGAAACTATTTCTCCGAGTTATACTACATTTGTTTTCTGTGGGGTTGCCAATGATGTTGTTGGTTGTCATAGTAATCTGCTGATAAACAAGTGGGTTGATAGAATGATCCATTGATCCTAATGACATCCCCGCTGTCTTTTCGAGCGTGCAAGGCCCAACAAGTGTACCTATACAGATCAATGATAACCACAACCATAATTAGTATAAGGATTTGTGAGCTCCTAAGTTGTTCAAACTTCACATAGTGCCAACTCTTGGGGCCCCAAATGTGGGGTACCTATAAACAACAAACATGCCATTGTATTGTACTTGTACCAAATTGATTCCCCCTAACCAATTTCCCTTTCAGTTCTACTAGGATTGACCAAGGACTCCATTTCACACAGTCAAAATGTTCCGTTCCATTACAGTGACAGGTTCACGGAGTGGGTAGCCCTTTGAAATAGGCATTCTGAAAAAAGATAAAAATAAAACCATTCTAACGAATCTTCAACTACCAGTGAACAGCGACCAGGCCAAGCAATTGCAACATCCTCATAAAACTTAATTTACAGTTCCTCTTATCACCGTGAGGTCACATTTGTGTTTGAATGTGAGTCCAAAACCTAGTTATAATGACTTAAAGAATAATTATACACATCATAATTCAGCAAAGACTTAACAATCAGGGGACACCCATCTTGTCATGACATAGGTACAGCTAGGTAATGAAATATAATATATCCTTTACGTGGATAAACTAAGGTATGGAGGAGACATTTCAATATGTCACCTGTGTCCTACTTATAAAAAAATCCAGATTCTATACTAATGAGCCACGTCCATAGGGCCAGATAATGGAAACAAACAAACGTGTAGATAATTGTATTAAAATTCTCTTCGACCAAAGATACACAGCAAATGGAAATAAAAACAAATCCTTAGTGATGGGATCATTCAATCTACGTTAATAAAGAATATGGATTTTACTATATCTAAAATTGAGTAAAATAATAAGATGAATAAGAATGTGATTTTTGGAAGAGCAATGTGACCTTTTGGAGAGCATATGGTATCCTTTTCATAAAGTGTGGCACTGCTATTCACCTTCCTGTCACCTAAACGCAGGGATCCCTTCCTGGAAAGACTCCTCTGCAACTTTTTTGAGAGTTCAAACAATAAAATATTAAAATAATCTAAATTTAAAAGTAAAACCATTGCAGAAGTGGTGTTCAGAAGATAGTTCGTTCCATATGCATATTATGCGAGAAATAAAAAAGTAAGTGTCCTTCTTTCCTTTTGGTTACATGGCATGCCAAGATAGAGATTTGAATGAAAGTATTTTAGGTGGGACCCATTGTTTTCATACCATTTATATGGAACTGAATGAGAGTGAAGAAAGCGTTTTTGGTAATTCTTATTTAATACTGGTTTTTGTTAAAACTATTAAACAACGGACCAAAGATCTTTAGTTAAAAAAATGAAGATATTCTGTTAAAAAAAGTATTTATTCCATGAAGATGTATAGTATGTTTCTTAAATTCTAACTCATGAGGATATTAATTATCTAAATGCAAGAACATATACTAAATTGATTTCTATATTTTAACTTATGATTATTTTTATATTATTTTGAATCGTAATATTTTTTTAAATAAGTCAGTTTTGTTTTTTTATTGGAACACTTCTGATTTAACATACATATTTCTAAATTTTGACATTCAAATTATATTGATATCAATTTAATAAAAAAAATAATTATTAATTAAAATTAAAATATATTATTAATACTTTAAGCGGTAATTTCAATAATTTCAGCATTATTTTTCTAAGAAAATATTTATTAGTCTGGTACTTAAACAATATCATTGACTATAAGAAAATAGAAATGGAAAAGGATAAAAATCAAAAATCAAAAAGGAAAAATAGATCAAGAATGTTGAGTTGTTTAGTAAACTAAAAGGAGATGAGAAACAGAAAAAAAATGTTTTAAAATTTTTATATTTAAATTAATTTATTATAAAATAAGAAATAGATAAATAAATAAAAAATATTTTTAAAATTATTTTTTCATCACGTTCCTTCCTATCAAATATCACACATTATTTTTTTATTTCTTAAATAAACTGTCTAGTCAAAACCAGTAACAGGCTAAAAGAAATAAAGAGACCACAACTCTCAAAATTACAAACGTTAGGGATAAGAAGATGCAGTTACCAACTGCATACATCAACATCAAATTCGGAGAAGAAACTTCTCTTCTTTTCAAAATTTTTGATTTTATCCCTTTCCTTTATTAGAGATGATGCAAATAAACGAATCACAGGGCACAATAAAGTGAAAATGGTTAAACTAAACTAGAAGCTAAATAATGGTTGAGAGAGACATTCATCCTATCCTATGGCCGCAAAAGTTTAATGGGTCATTGATAGCGTGTTGTTATTCTTTTTCCCTCTCACTTCAATTGGTAATAATGCCACTGTTTATTCCAAAGTTGCACAACAAATCATCTTTCTGGCTTTAAATTATGCACTATTATAAGTTCCAGCAACAAACAGAACACCCCCTGTTTTGTACCTAAGTTGAAGTTCAAGAAATAAAAGAAGTGTAAATTAAGGTGTTTTTGAGAGATGAGAGATACCGTAATTTTCGAATTTGCATTGGTGGGATCTTTGTGGTTGGCGGAAGAAAAGGCATCCATATCAATCACAAAGCTATCGCTTTTCTCGGCACTGTACTGAAATGCGTTTATGTGATCGGAAGATAAAATCGCGCTTCCTCTGTTCTTTTCTTCCGAAATCAAATCCTGGGAACAAGACGATGACAAATCCTGAGAGAAACGGAATGCAAAGTTAGTAGAATGGAAGTGTTAGAAATGAATAAGATTGAACAGAGAAGAAGTAAACCTATTCTTACCAACTTCGGGATTTCCGCCATCTCCATCAGTTTCCCAAGAGAAGAAAGAAAATTGAAGGAGTAAGTATGTTCTTGCGTAGGGATTGGGAGAGAGCACAGGATATACCTGATTGAAGTCAAAAGTGTATATTATTATTATTAATAAAATAAGAGATAGTACTTAATAAACACCAATTAGAAAATGGCCCCGTGAACCATAACTCTGCACTCGATTAACCCATTCCATTGGTTAGGGAAACGAAAAACCCAATAATTAATTAAGCAAGAAAAGAAAAGCCACTTACAGAGACTAACGTGGCGTGTTCTTCATCTTGAAGAATGGGTCCTCTTTTGTGATGGAAATGAGAAGAACAGAGAAAATGGCAGAGAGAGAGAAAGAAAGAAGAAAGTGTGTGTTGTGCTTAGAAGGATTGGGAAGACAGAAAGAAATGTGTGTATGAGAGACAGGGAGAGAGCATGAGAGCCATGATATTGGGTTTGGTTTGAGGCTTTTTCTGTTCTCTGTTTTTTCAAGTTTTTTCAAGTGTCATGCCATTTAGTCAATTACTAATTTCTTATGGTTTTTCTTAATTTCGTATTAAACTAATCCTAACTTTTAGTTCATGAGTTTAATAACATACAACGTTAATAAACTAAAATGTATTATTTTTTATTTAGCATTTATGACTTAGTAATTATAAAATTATAAAAGATAATTAATTATGATAGACATAAGAATACTGATGACTTGGTCTCTTATACATCTTATCCAAAGAAGAGACAGATAAATTAAATTTGTTTAATTCTCAAATTTAGTCCACCATCATATAGATTTTGTATTTTACATTTTTTTAATTATATATTTTATATAATTGACTATCACTTTCTTTTATTTATAAACATTTAAACTAAATTTTAATATTTTTTTAGAAAAATATAATATTATATTGAAATATGAATTTATAATATAAGAATAAACTTTTCGAGAATGATATGGATGAGGTTAATTGTGTCCCTCAGATAATTAAATACCGTGAAAAATATTTGGAAATATAAATTTTACAAGTATTATACTCAGTGCAATGTGTTTTATTTTATATATTTAAACATGTAACAAAAAGTATTATACATTTAAATCATAATTAACAATGTTTTGAATTAAATTATTTAATTATATTTTATATTTACTAGCATAAACACATGCGCTATCACGTCTGTGTACGTATTTTTTGAATTATATTAATAATTAATGATATTGTAATGTTATTAAGTTAATAAACAAAATAAAAGTATATTTATAAAAATTAAAGTGAAATGTAAAGTGAAATGTAGGGAGGAAATATGAGAAAAATAACTGTTGATGAATATATGAGAAAAAAGAAGAAGGAGATAAGTAAGTAGTTTTATAAAGACTTGTAGAAGTAACCGTTAATTTTTAAAAATTTAATAAATAATTAAATTGTAAAGGGTAAGGTTGGAATTATGAAATGTAGACACAAATGAGGGAATCCCTTTATATATAGTTATAGATGATTATTGATGATATGAAACAAGTTTTTTCCTTGATAATTTTTAAATATTAAGTTTAATTAAAAATAAAAATAAAAATAGATAAAAACAATCTTTAAAGATATTTTAATCTAAACACAAGTTCATTTTAATTTATATATAAAAAAATTATTTTATAATACACAAAAACATATGTAGTATAGCATTTTATATCAATAAAATTATTCAATAATTAATTGACAAAACAAGCTACAGTACTATAGATCTAAATAGATACCTATTATATAAATCTGATACATATTTATTAAAGATGTCAGTTTATGATGATGCTATTGCATAAATAAATATACTAAAATGTATATACATATAAATTTATAATAACTTGTTAAGTTTACTAGGCAGTAAATTAAAAACAATTGTTAAGGTGTTTGTATATTGTAAGTTGTGTTTTTTCATACTTGTATAGTGTGAAAAAAAAATTATTGTGTTATTTCGGAATGTCACATTAATGTATTTCATTTTTACTTTATATTCAATTATTATGTTATTTATATTATCTGTATTATTATCATAGGAATTTTATATTTTTGTTTACATATTTTTTTAATTTTATTTTTAATAAATAATTATTTTTTTAAATTTTTACTATTTTTCATTGTTTTTTATATTAGTTATTTTTTCAAAATAAAAAAATTATTTATAATTAAAATTAAATAAAAAAATTTATTTATAATAAAATTTATTTATATTTAATTTTATAATTATAATTTTATAAAATTTATTTATATTTAATTTTATAATTATAATTTTATTATTCTTTATTATCATGTATATTATCATTAGCTATAATAATAATTTTAATAAAAATATAGTTCCGCGAATATTTCCTTTATGTCGTTTTGATTAATAACTTCTGGAATGAAAATCAAGTGAGATTCGACCTGTCCATACTTGAAATTTAAAATTATTTAAATAGTTTATTAAAAATATTCTTTTACACTACAAGAAAATAACTTTTTTCTAATTACTATAAAATAAGATTAAAAAAATACAAATTGAATGTTCTTTGTATTTAAGAAAATAATAAAATAAATAAAATGTATTAAGTTTAATAATAAATAATTGTTATAAATTAAAAACCGAAACCAATATACATAAAATATTAACAACAGTTGTGTAAGATTAAGTTTATAATTTTTTTTTATTTTTAAATAATAATAATAATAAATAAATAAATAAATAAATAAATAAATAAACTCTAATTCACAAATCCATAGGTTTCGGATCAATAAAAATTTAGGTTATAAAAAATAGGTTAAACTAACTTGAAATTTTATTAATTAAGTGGAATCTATCTCCACAATTCTATCATAAGTATCATTAATTTATTTTAGTACAAACATATACCTCAAAACTATTTATTTATAATATAAACACATGTTCTAAACAATTTAATTTACTCACTTTTTAAATCTTATACTTAACAAGTAAATAAGGTAAATATATGAAGAAATACAAGTAATTAATCTTGTGTCTTATTACCAATTTATTATAAATAATAAATATAATAATTAATATAGAAATGACAAATAAACTGGATTTTGTGATCATTATATGATATTGTCTTAAACTTTGATAAAAATTTTCAATATTAACTATCTAGGAGTGTAAGTAAAAACAATAAGTACATATCAACCACATCCTCAGACATATTTTAATATTTAATATAATTTAGATTTAATTATATTTATTATGTTTTAAATTTTTGATAAATTTAGAAATTTTTAATTGAGAAAAAAATTTAAAAAAAAAAACAACTTTCTTATGCACAATATTAGTATAAATTATTTATCATACAAAATAATGATTAACACTGTCCAACATTTTAAGAGCACCACACAAATACTTTTCCTGTAAAAATAGGAATTGTTTAGCAGCGTGAACCTAAGTGAGAAAAAAAAAATCCTATTAATATATGAAAAATGTGCTAATTATCAATATAATATATATCTAATTATCATCATCCTTATTACATGTTAATCAAGTTATTTTTCATAATTGATCATCAATACTACTTTTGCAATTTTTTCTTTTTATTTCATATTCTTACCTATATTTTTCTCAGGTTTACTATTACACATGGACCTGATATTGTGCAGAGTAATATATCATGCTTCTTGTAAGGTACACTGCCGATAACAATAATCGGAAGTAATCAAAAGATAAAATCAACACAAAACGAGTGTGTTTGGGTTGAAAAATTAATTTTAGAAGAATCGATTATTTGAATAATATTGTTCAAAATCAATTCTAAAATCAAACATAACATTATTTTATGTTGAAAAAATAATTACACGTCAAACGAGGTGAAACCAAACACACTAAACACATTAGACAAAGCTAATAATCTTCTGGTTTGATTTGGACACATTCATCAGACGAAGGGTGTTCAGAACAATTTCTCTGGGACCTATTAGTCATGTTTAAGAAATGCATATATTCTTCCCTCATTCATACTTCAACAGCACATGCCAACCCTTTCACATCCTTTAACTACAATAACCTGCTGCACCATTCACCAATCTAATGAAAATTAACAATCAGACATTTTTCTGAAGGATGTGTGAAGACAAGAGTTTCTACAAATGGATTTTAAAAGTGATGGGCCTGTTAGGCCTTATTGTTCTGTTCTTATGGCTGGCCATAAGACCCAAGAGTCCCTCCTACTCCATTCTGTTCATCTCCGTAGAGCAGCCCTCCAATTCAAATGAAAATGGTACCATCTTCTACAATCTTGAAATAGAAAACTCCAACAAAGACTCAAGCATTTACTATGATGACACAATATTAAGTTTCTTATATGGGGAGCAAGAGGATGAGGTGGGGCAGACAACTATTGATGCTTTCCATCAACAAACTAGCAACACCCGGGATGTATCTAACACTGTTAATGCAAAACCTCGACCATTCAAGCCTCTCTTGAATGCTATCTCAAACGCAACCGCAGAGTTAAAAGTGGCTTTGATGACAAAATATCGATACAGAACATGGGGAATTAAGAGCAAGTTCCACGGGTTACACCTCAAAGGTATTCTACCAATTGAATCCAATGGGAAGCTCTCACGGAAGAAGAAAAAGTACCCACTTCACCGCAATTCCAACAAACTAGGAAAGTCCAAAATTTGGCACTGATCCTACAAGATGCTTGCTTCCACCGCGGGTTTTAGCAGAAACAAGAACAACTTTAGTATCTGATGGGTTTGGGATTGATGTGGTTAAGTAGAAGTAAGGTTTTCTCTAGATCATAGTATCTGTAGTAGTATACTTGAGACAGAAAACAAAGTATTAGGTACTTGTACATGTTTAAATCTCTAGTAATATGTATTCATGTAATGGTGTGTTAATGAAACTACATATTGATTTCAGTATTTATTTTAAGTAACCTTGCAGTTCTCCAAATGAACAAAAATCTATCCGAAATCACAGCACCAAAAGTTCTTCGGGAGGAGAGTATTCAAACTCCACTGACTACCTATCAAAATATCATTTGCCGACTTCAAGGGCTCATCACCCGAGTCTGACATCTACTGGCAACTTGCCTGCGCCATTGGTTAATTGGAACCTGTAAAGCAGCAAAAGAGGTAATTTTTATATATACCGAACAGGAAATAAGCATACCATATTCTAAGCTTCAGAAATGAGTGTTAAATCATTACAGCTGGAAAGCCACCATAGTCCCCAGGTTCTTTGATGTCCTTGGTGACACAACTTGCAGCTGCAAGCCGAACCTGCAAATGCTGCGTGATCAGATATATCTAGCTAATTGATTGAGGATATAATTGGTCTCATAACATACACCTGATGTTCATGTATTCATTCACTAATAAATAATCATAAGCCATCCTCAATGCACCGAGGCTATGAGAGGTTAGCCTTGTAAGATCATGAAACAAATACATACCTTTGATATGATAGATACATGATCTCGCACTGCTACCCTTCCTCCCATAGTCACATAATCTCCTATGCTGAACACACCAGAGTACCAAATTTGTAACTCAGAATAAATTCAAAAGCCTCATGTAGAAATTTAATTCCAATACAAAATTAATTTAACCACAACAAAACCAAAGGGCAAAACAAAAAATGAATGAAGATAACATACGTTGCTGAACCTGCAATCCCAACTTGTCCACAAAGCAAACAATTCTTCCCAATTACTACATTATGGCCAATCTGCAGAACCAATCAGAACAAAAGAGAAATTCTTGTTCGTTCAATTCATAATTAAGAAAAACCTAAATGTTAACCTGAACTAAATTATCTATCTTTGAATTGTCTCCAACAACTGTGTCTCGCCAGCTGCATAAACAAAGAGTGGATAAAATTAGAAATAAAGCAAGTGGAGAAAAAAAAACAGAACACATTTGTCACATGATTAAGCAAAAAATAAAATCGTGAAATCACTAACCTGCCTCTGTCAATGCATGTATTTGAACCAATTTCCACATCGTTCCCTATTATTACATTCAATGTCTGACAGATTTGGCAACAAAAAGCCAAATTAATTATTGTGTCTAGGTCAAACTAAGCAAGGTGAATATTAGATATACAAGAATATAGTTTTAGAAAGCCCTTGTCAACATACAGAATTGAAAATCAATTTACAGTAAGATTGACTTACAACCAACCTGAGGCTTTTTTCTCATATTACCGTCATCATCCACATAAAATCCAAATCCTACATGTCAAATACATCAATATCATCACATATAAACTGATCTAACGAGAGACATGTCCCACATTAAATTAGCTTACTTAAAATATGCATGTATCAGCTATTCAAAAAATTCAGCATCATCCAGGGGAAAAAGGTAAAATATCTCTGAACTAAATATATTATAGCTTATAATTGTTTCATGCAATGCGGTGAGGTTCATACTAGGACTGTTATTCTTTCTCAAAGTGTACAGACAAGGAGGTTAAGAAATCCAGCTTTACCATCTTGACCAATGCAGACGCCATTATGGACTACACACGAATCACCTATACAGCAATTACTAAGTGCGACATTATACCTGGAAAAGTATACAAGTATCAAACCACATCAGTATTACAAATACAAATTGTTTTGCATCAGATATGACCAACATAAGTGTGATTTAAAAATCCATATACAAGTGGTTAAACGTAAGCACGGACATGAACCTCTATAAAGGAAGAGAGCATTTTTCTAATTTTAATTATAAATATATAACCTTTACCAATCATTTCAAATCATGATGTTCCAAGTCAGAACATAATGAAAGCAGTTTATACTTTATAGATCAAACCAACAGTAGCATCATATTAGTACTTTTAACAGTCAACTTCTACCTTCTATAACAACATATTGACATATGCTTCGAGTGTAGAGTGCAAATCTACCAAGTAATAGCTAAACAAGCATCCAAGTCTATTACAAATTAAAGGCTAGAAGCAATATTTAAGAGAAGCAACCAAGCAAATATAGAGGTTAAAGCGAAAATGACTCGATTATCAAACAATGATACTGATGAGACAAAGTTGCATAGGTTTGTGACACAGAAAAAGGAACCTGTACCCTATCTTTGTTGAATGAGCAATGGTAACAGAAGGCCCAACAATAGTTCCAGAACCTATACGAACATTTGGACCAACAACAGATTCTGAATGAACTACAGCGCCAACCTCTACAAGTGCTGTGGAGTCAATGCAAGCTGACTCATGGAAAATGCCACCACCATTATGCCATTTAAGAAATTTATCATCAAAAGAAGCATCCTCTAATCTTGAAACACAAGACAACTGTAAAATATAATCAATTATTGAAAAGAAGAAACAGAAAATACATTAAGGAATATATGTGATGATGATTCACCTGGAGGAGCAGAAAAACCGGAGGAATGTCGAGGAGGAGCGAAAATACGTTGGAAGTTTAGATTTGGATTGAGATGGAGAAAAAGGGGTTGAAGAGGAACAAGCAAAGGCAAGTAACCTCCTTCCAGCCATAGTCATCGCACGAATCACTTGGCTTCGTACTGGACAGCGACCAGAACAAGGATTCATTACAGGTGGATCGGAGCTCCGATCCAATATGGAGGTTAAAAAATGAGGGTGATCCAACTTGGGGACTCAGTGGGCCACCATCATTATTACGGGGGTTTTTCTTCCTGCACCCCCGATGTTTCTTCCTGCACCTCCAAGTTTGATTGTGAAGATCATTATATCCTTCAAAAAATAAAAATAAATTATAAAATAAATATATCTGTACCCCGCACCTCAAGAATGAAATTCGGTACTCCGATTTCTGAAAGTTGATAATACCGGTTTCTGAAAGTCGATAACACTGGATTCTGAAAATCGGTAAATTTATGATTTATGTATCTTAAATTTATGATTCTCCTATGATATTTCTTCTCAATTAAGTTTTACCCAAATTAGTATGAACCCTAGTTATGATTTTAGGAATTCTTTTTTCAAACTGGCATGAACCTTAATTATATTTTTACTCAAATTAGTACAACCTTAAATTGTGAAATTTAAAGGTTGTTGTATTTTCTGCCGAAATGGAAAATTTGATGGATATATCTTGGGTTGCATTACAAATTCTGCTAGACATAATGAATTAGTTAGATAACCTTGATTTGGAATAGAAATTAGAATACCTTTATTGCGTGAATTCAATGATTATGATTAGAAATATTAGAAATTGAAAAGTGCATATGTGAATTACTCTACGAAAATGGTTTAAGTAAAGAAAATGAAGAATTTTTTATTTAACTAAAAAATTGATTTATATATAAAAAAATTAAATTTGACACTCCTAAAATTTTTATTCATGTTTCGTCACTGTTCGTATCTTAAAAATCGATAAAACCGGACTCTGAAAGCCAATAACTTCGATTTCTGAAAACCGGTAACTACAAACCAAAAGGGTAGTAGCAGAATTATAAAAACGTTGGGGTCTAGGAAGAAAAATTGGGGGTGCATGAAGAAAAACTCTTATCACGGCCATTTGGACAGCCTAGTCATTTCATCACCCAACAGGTTTCTTTCGTATTGAAATAATGGTGGAGGAGAAAATGTCTTTAACCGTGCAATAATCATATTTAATATTTAATAGTAAAAATAAATTTTATATATTATATTTTGAATTAAAACAATAATAATTAAAATAATAAATAAAATATTATCAATATATATATATATATATATATATATATA
>Ga0099823_1001903_pt1 | contig 18144 bp, 9 predicted proteins | sample CowpearedBW_FD_76831 | JGI IMG/M metagenome (GOLD analysis project Ga0099823, IMG submission 76831) | Root nodule microbial communities of legume samples collected from California, USA - Cow pea red BW | ecosystem: Host-associated > Plants > Roots > Nodule | place: USA: California | collected...
AAACTGACCCAAGTGGTGAGAGTAGCGGGAGGCCCTAGTCTTTGGCAGGATAATGGCCTTAGACGCTTAAAGGCTAACCTTGTGTGTGGTAGGGTGAAACCCATTGGCAATGGCTCTGCAGAGTAGTAGAGGCCACCACAAGTGCAAGCGTCCAGTGAATCCGATCCTAGTATATGTATCCGGATAATTGAGTCATATAATCTTGCTTATTTGTTATAATGTGATTCTTATGCCTACTGTGTTGTATGTTTGGACTGTTTCTAAATATTTCGCTGCAATAACATGCATAATTTAAGTCACTCTAGCTTACCCTGCTATTTCTTTTGTGTGTGGGTCCTTGTTCTGATTTCCCTTTTGCGATGATGGTGGGAGCAGATGGAAATACTTCTGGAGGTAGGCCTGATGGTGGTAGCGGTGCAACTTAGTGGGCTCATTGAAGTGGCCCTCGAAGGACGATTCTATGGCCCTAGTGCCTTTGTAATCCCTTGCTCTAGGAGTCTTTATTTTGCATAACTGTGAACTTTGTTGTTTCTCTTTTTGGCTATGGTATGGTTATATGCCTAGAACCCCTTTCAAGTGCATTCGTGGATGACTGTAACAGTTGGGATCCTTATGTATGTTGTTCCAATTCTGACTACTCTTTATTATAACTGTGTGATGTTTTATTTAGTAGATTTTATCTATTCAAATGGGATGTCACATAACCAAACTAAGCAATGTAAAAGCCATAAACTATTTGCATAAAAAATCTAAAATTAATTACAACTTTTAGAAATGATATTTCTATTTATAATCTTAATTGAAGGGTAAAAATAAGTTTGTATTTAAGTTATTCAATGTAAATGATTTATTATTATTTTTATTAATAAATTGTTACATTATAATATTTTTTTGTAATAATTACTTTAAAATGTTAATTATTTAATTGAGTAAAAAATTTGAAAGCAAATATTTATTAAATTGAAAAATAAAATTGGAGCAAAACCGTAAGGAAAATTCAAGGAGAGGCGAAACCGGTTAATTTTTTTTTGAAATGGTTGCTTTTATAACCAAGCTCAACTTGACGATAAAGGAGTTAAGAAACAAAAGACACCTCTATTATAAAGTCTCCTTGTGTCTGTAATTCTTCTTTTTTCTTTTCCCTCTCGCTAATTTTAAACCGCCTCAAAAGAAAAAGTTAAATCAATTGGAATAAACAGTAGTGTTACAATTTCTGAAAATCCAGACATAAAGGTAGCCCAGAAACGGAGGAAGAGGGAAGAAAAAAGTGTATACCCCGAGAAAGGGAGAAAGATGCTCAAGCTTTTCAACAGAGGCAGGGATAGCCCCGCCGACGCGTCCCCGCCCTCCTCCGCCGTCACCGCGCCGTCTTCCTCGTCGGCATCTCCAGTCACCGGCCCCGCCAGGCCCATACGCCTCGTCTATTGCGATGAGAAGGGGAAGTTCCGCATGGATCCGGAAGCCGTCGCTACGCTCCAACTTGTCAAGGAGCCCATCGGCGTCGTCTCCGTCTGCGGTCGCGCACGGCAGGGCAAGAGTTTCATCTTGAATCAGGTAATTATTCAATTCAAGTGAAAATTTCGTCGCTGTTGGACTTTAGGGTTTTTGGAGTGTAGTTAGGGTTTTGATGTGTTGATGTCTGTTCCTTGGGATAACCGTATGTTCAGTGGTAATTGTTTCTATGATACAGTATCGGTTTATGTAACTGTTGCATATCTGGTTTTGATTAATTTTGGGACAAATGTCGTTTTTCTAGTTGTGGTCGTGGTGGTGTTATAAGGTAACTTGAACGCTAAATTCGAAACCTACTTGGAAGGTTTGGGGACTGTCCTTGATTGGCTAGTAGTCCAGTGATTACAGTGGAAAGTGTGGTTTTGTGATTGTGAGAGTGTCTGCTCGTTTGCGTATCGTGTGCAGCAATAAGTTTGTGAATTTTGTTTCTCTTTGGTTCGAGTTGTATGTGGAAGATAAATGCGTTCGTACTTCTTTCGGTGCCATTGGATTGTTTACTTACTGGGAGTATTTTTTTTGCGTATGCGTGCTTTTTATTCAATATATATTGAACATCCTTTCTGCCTCTAAATTCCTCCGAGTAAAAGTTGAATCAGCACATGGTAAAGATGAACAACTGGTTTGCTTCAACACTCAGTTTTATTTCTGCGAGTCTCGAAATATGCATACTTTTATAACATTATTTTATTATTATAATGTGTACTTTTGATTTTGGGCTTATGCTTTTTTATTTTTTTATTTCAGCTATTAGGAAAGGGTAGTGGATTTCAAGTAGCATCAACACATCGGCCTTGTACCAAAGGGCTTTGGTTGTGGAGTACACCTTTGAAAAGGACTGCCCTTGACGGAACAGATTATAATCTCCTGCTATTAGACAGTGAAGGAATAGATTCTTATGATCAAACAGTCAGTTTTTCAGCTTTCTAATCAAATATTCTTTTTCACATGTATGTAGTCGATCTCTAAACATTGCTAACTTGTCTTACTCAACAATTTGTTTACTACGCAGGGAACATACAGTACCCAGATATTCTCACTGGCAGTTCTTTTGTCTAGCATGTTCATTTATAACCAGGTTGGCAGGGCTTATTCAAACCTATACATTCATTCTAGCATGTTCATTTGTTCCTTGGTTTTGGATGTGTCATGATCAATTTGATTTTGTTACAACATGAAACTTTATTCTGTTTTCCAACTTTTGTGGCTTTCTTGCTGAAATTGGAATGCTGATGCTACATTTTTTTCCAGATGGGTGGTATTGATGAGGCTGCCTTGGATCGTCTTTCCCTGGTCACCCAAATGACAAAGCATATTCGTGTTAGAGCATCTGGAGGAAAGACTTCTGCATCTGAGCTAGGCCAATTTTCCCCAATTTTTGTTTGGCTTTTAAGGGTAGGTTGTGTACATATGTTGGGCAAAAGTGTCAAAATATTGTAGCTTTGGTGGTATCTTAGTAGACTGTAACTGTATTGTACATTATCACTTTTTACTTCATTAATTTGTCAACTCTCATACTTGCAGGACTTCTATTTGGACCTTACAGAAGATAACAGAAAAATAACACCCCGTGATTATCTGGAAATTGCCTTGAGGCCAGTTGAAGGGAGTGGAAGAGATATAGCAGCTAAAAATGAGGTACCTTTCTGCTTCCCTTTTTAGTTATTCATAGACGCTACTTAATTATTATTTCACTACTATTTCTAGGATTATTATTAATTATCTTAGTAGTCTTATGTGCTGGGCCTTCAATAATAATATACACATTCTCCTTGTGTTGTCATTTCTTCTTTCAATAATTCTATTTTCAATAACATTATTGAGTAGAGAAGCTCAAAGGAATAAGACCGATTATTGAATGAAAGTACTTAAGATTAAGAAAGAGAAAAAATATTTTTGGAGGGCTTGAAAGACCCCTCTTATGGCTTCTAATTATAATGATAGAAATCTGATACAATGAGAAGATGAAAGATCAAAAAACTCCACTAGACTTCAGGTACAAAACTAGTTACAACTCATAGGAACAGTAGGAGGCTTTATGCACAGATGATGTTGACAATCAGTCTAAGTTGTTTGATCTCCTTTCCAAAAATGTGGGCGGGGGTCATGGAAAACTGACAGAGAGCATTTAGGGAACCATAGCCTGAAGATAGAAAAATCCTCTGAGGGAGGAAACAAGACATCAGTGAAAACAATGGGTGGCAACAGTCGAGGCCTGAAGAAATTATAGGGTGATGCACTTGATGAATTTCGACAATCAGTCAAGAAGGTGGGACTACCCTTGTTCATGGGAGAGGATCCGACGGGTGGATAATTAGTGTGGAAGTTTATTTTCAAGTGGAAGAGACCAATGATCAGGTTTGGATCAACTTGGCTCAGTTATGTATGGAGTTTCCTTCCAAGTCAACTTGTCCAGAGTGAGTGGAAACGTAAATTCAGACGAGTTAATGAGTTAACTTGCGAGTTTGATAACCATGTATATGCCAATGCTAATATTTTCCTAAGTGCAAGAAACAACCTTCGTGCTGAGATTAATGTCTTTTGGCATGATACCAATATCCCACGCTAATAGTTATGCTAACATTGACTGATAAGTTGAAACTTGTACTTGCCCATAATTCGAGTTTTTTTAGACTCTTCGCTCTGAGGCTTGAGCTTGGGGCTTGTGGTTTGTCCGGGATAGCATCTCTCGTGGTTAGACTAGTCCAAGAAGTTGATAATATTTGCGGTTTAAATATTGAGCTTGGAGCTCACTTAGAACAAGAAACCTACCACTACCCCACTACTCCTAAGCAATAGAGTAGAAAATATCTGCTTTTATCCCTATAAATAAACCTCTACACTATCACTAAGGGATATACACATTGAATGTTTCTAGCCTAAGTCTCATTTTAGATTTAGCAGGAAAAATTTGTATTCTTCCATGTATGGAATGTTGTCCAACAAGATTTTGTTCTATGGTTATTTTCTGAATCTAAATTTCTTTTAGTTCCTGTCATTGTGAGTTACAAACTATAACTTTTTGTAAATAAAATTTGCAAGTTCGTTAGGTACATTGGAAAATGGCAAATATGTTTATTTTCTCTGGAATAATTATTTTTCTAACAAAATTAAACAACAGATTCGAGATTCCATTCGGGCTTTGTTCCCAGACAGGGAATGCTTCACTCTTGTGCGACCCTTGAATAACGAAAATGATCTACAGCGCCTGGATCAGATATCAGTAAGTAACTTATCAGCTGACATTCTATTTTTGTCACTTTGTTGCATGTTTTAACTTATGATATTTTATATTATGCAGGTTGGAAAATTAAGGCCTGAATTTCGATCTGGCCTTGATGCTTTGACAAAGTTTGTTTTTGAGAGAACAAGGCCAAAACAAGTTGGCGCAACTATGATGACTGGTCCTGTCTTGGTTGGCATAACGGAATCTTATTTGGATGCGCTCAACCATGGTGCTGTGCCTACAATTTCTTCCTCTTGGCAGGTAAATACTTAATCTTCAAATTATTATTGTAACCGACTTGAGTTAGAGAGGAAAAACTTAGCTGTATCACATAAATAATGATACAGAATTCACTGGACATGTTTAAAGTTTTAGTTTGGTCAAACTGGTTATGAAATGTCATTTTAGTGGCTTGTTCCAATTGCCTAATATAATTTTTAACCATCCAAGGAAATAAGATGCTTGAGGAAATGTTGATTATTCGTTTTACGTTCTCATAAATCATAATTGACACCTCCTCACGCCGAGGTATATACATATCGTGTGTGGGACTAGAAATTAATGGGTGGTCCGTTAGCGGTCCGATAGCCGGTGGAACAGAATGGCCAAGAGATCTCGATAGGATAGTTTTTTTTTTTTAAACAAAGACTTTGATACCATGTTAAGAATAAAGAAAATAGGGTTTGAACCGGCTTGTAAGGTAAGGTTTGCACCTCACTTATGTACTATGAAATTGCCTTATCTCTAGTCGATGTGGAACTTCGAACTGACGATATCTTGAAGTTGATGTTCAATTGATAAAAATTTCTTTTTATTAATTGTTCTAAATTGTATGCTGCTTTTGTCCCCTCTCTTTTGATGTGAATGATTACTTTTTTAATACATTTGAAGTAATTTTTTAGTTTTTAACTACAAAAATGTCATTTGTTCTTTTTACCTAGTGTATTTTATCTGACAATAAAAGGAGCAACGTTACGTTATTAAGGGGTTTTGGTAAAATAGTTTGTTAGAATATGGGAAAGAAAATGTGAAAATATTATAGCATGCCATTTGTTCTTGACGTTTTTGTTTGCTAAAGTATTGCTTTTATACTTCAATTGTTGTTGCCTTGCAGAGTGTCGAAGAAGCTGAGTGCCGTCGGGCATATGATTCTGCTACCGATGTTTATATGTCTTCTTTTGAGCGGTCAACGGCCCCTGAGGAAGTGAGTAATCTATTCTATCTGCTTAAAGTAAATAATGAGTATAATTCTTGTCTTTTCTAATAGTAATGCTTGTTTGTAGGGTGCTCTGAGGGAAGCACATGAACTAGCAGTTCAAAAGTCAATGGCTGCTTTTAATGCTAGTGCTGTAGGAGTTGGTTCAGCCAGGAAGAAATATGAGGACCTTCTTTTGAGATTCTTCAAAAAGGCATTTGAGGTATTGTGTATGTCAGATCATGAGTGGAATTAACTGATAAACTTGATGTGAATAAGTTATGTGAATGTTATCTTATAATTTGTTGCGTCAGGTGTTTTGTCTCCCCCTCCCTCTTTTTGTGGTTGGGGTAATAGGCTGGTTGGTGGCAGTTTATGGTCATATTACCTGCAATGGGTTCATTTGCTTATAAATTCTTGAACGGTTTTGTATTAAAATTGTAAGATATAACTTTTACCCCTTCTGATCCCTCTGGTCTTGTTGAATGAACCATCTAGCTTATCTACTTTAGAAAGCAGAGGAAAAAATGTAAGGCTGTAAGCTACCTGGATGCATCTCATGTAATTGGCTTGCCTTTGATCTACTTCTGTTACAGGATTTAGTGGGAAAGTTTATGATAGCCTGCTATCACTATTTTGAAGGGAAAACTGCTTGGTGCTTCTTATATCCTTAGGGGTCGGCATAGTTGTGTGTTACAATTGGAATGGATTCATATTTTGTTTTGGCTGTACAGATCATTATTATTCATTTCTGACAGTATTGGAGGTTATTGAGAGGGGACAAAATTTTTTTGTGTTCCTACTTGTTTAAAATATAAGATCTTATTTGCTTAGATATTTTGTTTTCCTCTTTTGTTGAACATCGTTTAGTGCATGTTGCATTGTATGAAAGTTTTATTGAATCATTGGTGAGTGAAGATAACCTGTTATTGCATTTAGGGGAAATGTATACGATGAGTTCTTTGTTTATAAGTTACCATAACAATATTCAGTTGTGATTATTTAAATCCATTTTGGTCAAGACTTTAATTACTGTTTTAGGTCTCAAATTTTTAAGCTAATTAAGTCAGTTTTAAAATAAAGTAATTTTGGTCCTTCCCTTTGTTTATGATAGATTTGGGATCTGAAGTGCAATTAAGTTTTATGTATGTGTCTGTACGTACACCTACCATTTTGTCATGGTAAATCAGTAAGCAATTGTCTATTCATTTGAGGGTTGGGGTTGGGGTTGGTGCAGTGCGGCAGTGCTTTCTATTAGATGTTACTAATGTATTGGTTAACAGGATTATAGAAGGAATGCATTCATGGAGGCAGATCTGCAGTGCTCAAATGCCATACAGTCTATGGAAAAGAGGCTGAGGGCAGCTTGTAATGGTTCTGATGCAAAGATTGATAATGTTGCTAAGGTAATTGTTGTGCTCCTAATGGAAAATATACATCATGACTGTTGCAAAAATAAGGCAGCATTGTTGAAATGATAAGTTTCTATAATGTATTTTTGATGCAGGTTCTTGATGCTCTTTTATCTGAATATGAAAAAACTATTCAAGGTCCAGGGAAGTGGCACAAACTTGCTGTTTTCTTGCAACGAAGGTTTGTTAAAATGTCTTTCTGCCAAATTTTCTGTTTGTCTTTGGTCTTTCCAGTGACTTTTTCTAATTAATTTTCGTCTTGCTGCTGTCAACAGTTTTGAAGGCCCCATAGTTGACCTTACCAAGAGGCTAATAGCTAAAGTTGAATCAGAAAAGAGTTCTCATGCTTTACAATGTCGGTTGATTGAAGATAAGATGGCACTTTTAATGAAACGGCTGGAAGCCAGCGAAGGTGAAAAATCTGATTACATTAAGAGATATGAAGATGCCATCAAAGATAAGAAGAAATTAACTGATGAATATATGAATCGCATAACTGATCTGCAATCTAATCGTCGATTACTGGACGAAAGGTACTCTGGTTTATTGAAAACACTAGATTCTACCAAGCAGGAATCCATGGATTGGAAAAGAAAATATGAACAAGTCTTGTCGAGGCAGAAAGCTGAAGAAGATCAAGCTAGTTCTGAAATAGCAGCTCTCAAGTCCCGAAGTGGTGCTGCTGAAGCAAGGTTGGCAGCAGCAAAGGAACAAGCTCAATCTGCTCAAGAGGAGGCGAAGGAGTGGAAACGAAAGTATGATATTGCCGTTAGAGAAGCAAAGTCTGCTCTTGAGAAAGCATCTATTGTGCAAGAGCGCACAAACAAGCAGACACAGTTGAGGGAAGATGCTTTAAGAGAAGAATTTTCTGGAACTTTGGCTGAAAAAGTGCGCTCTCCCTCTTGAGATTCCTGCTCATTTCTTTTATATCTTTCACTTAGTATTGCTAATACATGAAGAGATCTGTAATGGTTTGTAAACTTGCGTTCTTATCTGTTACTCCTTTCTAACTATGCAGGAAGACGAAATAAGAGAGAAAACTGCAAAAATTGATGATGCTGAGAAGTGTTTAGCAACCCTGAATTTAGAGTTGAAGGTGAGATTCTTGGCTTCTAAGTAGGGTCCCACAGGGCCTATTATCAAGTGCTCTCAGTATGACACGATTTATGTTGTGCATGTGTATAATAAAATCTGGTTTATATTCTTGATACTTGTGTATTTCTTCTTTTATTGTGGACCTGCACCTGGAAGGCTACTTCTCAGCTTCTCTGTCTTTTGCTCTCATGATTTTTTATATTATGTTGCATCTCAACCACTTGACTTGGAATTGTATATGGATGTTAAGACTCTAGAATTCTACACTCAATTATATGCATGTTTACTCTTGTTGGGACTAAGTGCGTTATCTGATCTTGCAGGCTGCTGAGTCAAAGATAAGAAGTTATGATACTGAAATATCATCACTGAGGATCGAAATTAAAGAGTTGACTGAGAAGTTGAAAATTGAAAATGCTAGGGCCCAATCATATGAGAGGGAAGCTATGGTTTTTCAGCAGGAGAAGAACCATCTAGAACAGAAGTACCAGACTGAGTTTAAAAGATTTGATGAGGTCCAGGAAAGGTGTAAAATTGCCGAAAAAGAAGCTGCCAGGGCTACTGAAGTGGCTGATAAAATGCGGGCTGAAGCAGGCATGGCTCAGAAGGAGAAGAGTGAGATGCAGAGACTGGCAATGGAAAGACTAACGCAGATTGAGAGGGCTGAGAGGAGAATTGAAAGTTTGGGGAGGGAGAAAGATAATTTGGAAGCTGAATTAAAGAGAGTAAGGGATTCAGAGAAGGATGCACTTACCAGAGCTGTGAAACTAGAGGAAAAGGTGCAACAGAGAGAGAAGGATTTAGAAGCCCTTTTGGATAAAGACAAGACCCACAGGCGAAATAGTGCGCAAATTCTCGAACAACTTCTTGAAACAGAACGTGAAGCACATGCACAGGCAAATAACCGGGCTGAGGCTCTCTCTCTGCAGCTGCAATCTGCGCAAGCCAAAATTGATTCTCTCCATCAAGAGCTGACTAAATTTCGTCTCAATGAAACTGCATTTGACGGTAAGCTAAACACTGCTTCCCATGGTAAACGTATGAGGGTAGATGACGACTTTGGTGATGACATGGATGTAAGCCCAAGAATAGTAAAGGTAAACAAGAGAACTAGGAGTACATCCAGTCCTCTTAAGTACACACAACCAGAAGATGGTGGTTCCGTCTTTGAGGGTGCCGAAGAAAATATTAGTCAGCCAAGTGAGGAGGATTATAGAAAGTTTACCGTCCAGAAGCTTAAACAAGAGCTGACAAAGCACAACTATGGTGATCAGCTGCTCCGGTTGAAGAATCCCAACAAGAAAGATATCATTGCTTTGTATGAGAAATGTGTTCTTCAGAAGTCGTAGCAAAGTTTTGCCTTATCTGGGTTGGTCTGAATCACATTCATTCCGTGGTGGTTGACATTAGACTAGAAATATTGTGATAGTGACTTTGAGTGGTTTTACATTTTTGGGTGTGTTTGCTTGAGTTTACCAGCAATGATTATTATCATACAGGCCATACTGAATTTTGATGGCCCGATCTTTTATCTGTTGATTGTTTCAGTCAGTTGTGTTTACATCTGTATAGTTTTTTATTTCTGTATTTATATTAACATTGCATGAATATTAGATGAATTACATTTAGATTGAAACTTACTTGTGTGTGCCCAACTTTATGTACTGATTGTTTTCGAAGCAGATGAACATAATTGATGAATGATGTGCGCTTCTGGATGCATTTCCATCGCACTTAGCCTTTTGGAACGCTGTCTACTGTAATGAAGGTTAAATTTTCATTTTAGTTGCGAAATATCCGGGAAATATCAAATTGGAGGACTGTATTGACGATCTTAAAGAGGTATCACTTTTTTTTTTAATTTTTTAATCAAAAAATAATATTTATCACATGTCTATTTCATGGTGTCATACAAGGTGTTATTTTGGTTTAAATTTAATTTTTGTATTTTTATTTTGTCTTAAAATTTAATTTATATATATATATATATATATATATATTATACAAATATTTTTATAATGTTAGAGAAAAACTAACATCACGTCAAATCATTTAAATATTTTATTCATTTTACCTATAATAAAAATAGGTTAACCTACTTATTACTGAGCATTCCTACTTGAATTATTATCTCCTCTCATCTACCACATGATCAAAGCAGATGGAAAATACAATCATAAATCAAGGTAAGCCATAACATATCTAAAAAAGATAGAAGTACAACACAAGTAAATCCTCAAGCAATTCACATTCCTCATTTTAAATAATAATCGTCCAATGACATTTAATCACTAAATTTGTATAATTATATTTTTAGAAGACCTGTGGATTGAATTGGACTTAAAAGATTTTGTACCTATCATATTATAATAGTGATAGATTATGGCATCATGCCCTAGTTCTATTCAACCTTATTAAGAACTAAGTCGTCCTCATATGATATGATTACATTTTTTGTAACTTGCTAAAACGATTATCTTTCATATCAAATCCATTATTATAAGAATTTTCATCCACTCTCACCACCTAATCATCTTTTTCTAGTGAGTCTGAGTGTATAGTATAGTATGAATAATCTCATCATGGAATTTCTATTCAATACACCTCATAAACCATACAAACAAAACTTTCCACCTTGGAAACACTACATTCATCACATGCATAACAATTCAATAATCGAAAGAGATTAAGGTTTCTGTCCTTGCTCTACTTAGTCTCACTAATAAACTTTCGTCGGTACTATTAAATTAATACTCTTTATCAATAACAACTTTAATATTTCTAAGAAAGTAGTCAAACATATTATTATGGGTAAGTTAACCTGTACTAAATTGTGTATTTCTTCTTTTATTGCATACCTTTGAAGGATACTTCTTAGCTTCTCTATCTTTTTCTTCTTTTGATTTTTGATCTTATGTGGCATTTTCACTCAACCACTTGAGTAGGAATTGTATATGGATGTTAAGACTTAGAATTCTACACTCAATTATGTATGTTTACCCTATTTATGATTAAGTGTGTCATCTGATCTTGTAGGTTGGTGAATCAAAGATAAGAAGTTATAATATTGAAATGTCATCATTGAGGAATGAAATTAAAGAATTGACTAAAAAGTTCAAAGTTGAAAATACTAGGGCCTAATAATATGAGAAGGAAGTTATGGTTTTTCAATAAAAGAAGAACTTTATATACATGCACACAAACACGCATACGTGCATACACGCAAACATGCAAAAACACTGCAACGACCAAATTCTTTTTGTTACTATTATTTTCTATATTATACTTACAAATAAAAAAAATTAACACATAATTTTACAATAACATATAACATACTTAAAATATTCACATATACATATATTTATATATTTTACAGTATTGTATGCATCTTATATTTACATCATTTGGTACATATTATATTTTCTACACTAGAAGAGGAAGAAGTATTACTTATTTACAGTTTCTCCCTTGTAGGTTAACCTTTAAACATGTGGAGGAAAAAATGTTATGATAAGATTCACTTGGACTATTGGGGGTAAATAAAAAGTGACTTCAATCTGTCCTTCCAAGATAATTGGTGCATTTGGAGCACTTAGGAATGTGATAGTAGAATTTCCAGTACCTTGAAATGTTACCGAATTATTTACCACATTGGTTTGCCATGCGTTACTCGAAAATTCTGCTACTATATCGGAAATGAATGGGTCAGGCATGTTAGTGACAACCATCTATGATGAGATTATATTTTTCTTTTTATACACAATCATAAAATAGGGAAGTGAGACAAATATCACATAAAAATATAGCATACCTCAATAAAAAAATATAAAAAAAACTCTTTCAAATTCATGAAATTGGGTTTTTATTATATTTTATAAAGATTTTGATTAATTTTGTAATGACTAGCCAAGATAAATGAGCCTCATCATGGCTAATAGGGTAACCCAAGAACATCTTATCTTGAGCAAAATTCACTCATTTAAATCTCCAAAATCATACCTTGAACTACAATAATCAAATCTTTATTTATTATAATTTTTATTTTGATATTAAACTATATAATTGTATAAATAAATAAATAAATAGGATTAATGCATAAGTAAAATTAAATTAAATAAATAAAGAGGACCAGTACGTGATTGGAGATAAATATAAATAAATAAATGAGAATAAATATAAATAAATAAATAAGAATAAATATAAATTAAATAAATAGAACTAATGCATAACTGGAGATGAATATAAATAAATAAAGGTTAATTATGTTTTTCATCCCTCAAGTATTATGCGATTTTGTTTTTAGTCCCCCAACTACCGTTTGCTCCAATTTGGTCCCTCATGTTTTGAAACGATTGGAAATAGTCCGCATTTTTGGACGTCGTTAGTTTTGTTTGACACCTGACAAATAGACTGCCATATATGGATCCCGTTTTAAGCTGTGTAAGTCATCTATGTTTCTGCACGTGCTAATTGAAGAGGAAGACAACTAAATAAAAGATGGGTTGGGAGAAGTTTGAAACCCTAAAATTTAAATTTCAGAATTGGGGCTTCGAGGTAGTGAGGAAGTGGTGCATATCGTGACTGTGCAGGCACAGTTTGGCAAAGTTACTGTGTTCTTCATTGATGAAGAGTGGTAGCAAAGGGTTTCCATGTATGTCGCGGAATACTGGTTCCAAAATGTCGCAAAGTTGTGCGTCATCTTCAGAAATGTCATCCAAAGTCTGTGGGTGTGGGGAAAGATTGTTGCTCCTGAAGACATCTACTGTGAAAAACAAAGGCAGATTATTTTGGAGATGTTGAAATTGGGCTGTAAGTTGAAATTTTCGTGACTTTTACTGGATGTTGCTTTTGTATTTGTGGTAATGATTTCATCTTTTCTTTCGCAGACCAATTCACATTGTAATTACTTTGAATGGGTTGATGACGAGGAATCCAATTTTCAAGGGAAAGAAACTGAAAGTGAAGCCAGTGGTGGAAAAAGAGTTGATGGTGGGAAAAAAAGGGGAAAAAGATGAAGTTTCTTTGAAAAGGGAAAAAATTATACTGGATTTGATGAAGAAAAATGAGAAGTTGAAGATGAAATTGTAACAAGAGAAAAAAATTGGGACATAAAATATAAATTAAAAAGAGGTTAAGCACATCTCATTTAAGGTAAATATAGAAATAAAAATAATTATGAATAGATGAAAAGATAATAAAATTATTATGGATTTTATTGTAATCATTTTAATTGTAAATACTTAATTAATTTTGATTCCCTGGATATTCATAATTTCTATATTTATATATTTACAAGTTCTTAATTTATACTAGATATAATAATATACATAAAAAGTAATGCATAAAAATGGTGTTAATATACTAAAAATATTATGATTTAAATTTTGCGATGTTACACACACAATGACCTAGCCTTTCATGAGCACTTTGGGTTCTAATTAGAAAATATTTTTCACTAACTGATAATACTTCTCACCCAACGACTCAAACCCTAGGATCTACATCCATTGGACTCATCCAATGTGTTTGAATCATTCACTTAGCGTATCATCTATTGCTCTCTCTTTAGAAATTACCTCTTATTGCAGTTGTTCAATGGGTAGTGCTCATCCAACGAGCATATCATTTGTTGAGTATTGTGTGCTTTTTTTTTATCAAAACTAATAAGTATATAAGTTTGGTATTATTGGCTCATACTTAATTTTCTCACTTAAACATTTTAAAGAATATTTATTTAGTAATAAAATAAATTACCTTAGACCAATTAATTCAAAACTCACAAACTTACATACTCACTGTATTATTAGAGCCTCATCTTCATAACTGCATAATATCCTTTAACTATATAAGCTTATCTCTTTAGTCCATCTAGATGCTTTTATTCATTTCTTATACTAAACAAACATACATTTAGTTTAAAATTAACCTTCAGCAAGACATTTGGTTCAGTTCAACTGATATATTTCAAGGATCTAACCTTACCTAGTAGCTTAAACATCCCATTAAAACTAATCCTTTAAAAGAACGCCTTCAACCACTATGAATCATTTGACTTACTAAATCAACAACAAACAATAAACAGTCATCATTATCATATCTCATCACAAACAGGCAAGCTACCTAGAGTTTAGCTCTTTTCTCTAATAAGCTCCACTAACTTGTGCTCTCAATACACATTTTATTCTATATAATAAAAACCTCAGATCAACAATTTGAACATACACCCTAGTGATCATTGACATGCAAAGATTCATCTTAAATCCAAAAGAGCTACATGCAAGCAAGTTTCACCCATATGCAAGCATGTAACCAAATTAATTCAAAAGAAAGGTAGAAAATGAACTCACTCTGACTCACTCCTTGCTCGGTTAGGATGATGGTTCTCTATACCATAACTCCTATGATGCTTTTGAATGCTCAAACAGATGCATAGATTGGTTACAAATCTAAAGCGATACTCTGGAGGAAAGGAATAAAAGTATGTTTGGAGAGATGGTAATGTTTATAAAATAAAACTCAATTATTTGGTTTTTTTTATAGAACAAACTTGTTAACAATAAAATAATGGATTTTCTCGCATACGTTGTTGAGTGCATATGTATGTCCTCATTTAACATTCAATTTTGGCTTCTTAATTGAGTTTTGTGGTTAAAAGACTAATTTAATTAATATTTGTGATAATTAGGTTTATTGAGCTTGTGTTGCATAAAATATATTTGGCTTATTAAAAGTGTGAAAATAAATTATTCAAAGCTACTAAATAAGGCCAAAATCAGTTCCAATTAAAAGTTGTTAAATGATCACAAATTTGACCAACCAACACATGCCATGTGACACTATCATACAATCTCAAATTTGTCCAATTAGGAGCTGCCACGTGGCCTTGATCGTAACACACAAATATGAACCAGTGACAGGATGACACATGTCCAACATCCTAACATTAAAAATCCAACCAATTAGATGATGATGCATCATCATCTTCAACCTCCCGTATCACTAGACACAACCCATATGCAGAACGCGCCATCATCCATGCATCTCGACACTGCCACTAGGACCGTGCTGACGTTAACAATAGTAGTCATTACGAGCGCACACCCACACAAATCGAAAATAAATATTGACGAAGCAACCATCGTGAGTGCAACACCTCATTGCCACCTGGACCACGCGTGCAGCTTCGCCCAGAGATCGTGAGACCTATATGCACATAGCTATGCTAAGAGCGACGAACTAACAAATGTTATCGTTTGATAAAACACAAGTGAGAGAAAACTATAAGAGAAATAGTTTATGAAAGTTTTAGAATGAGAGTTTGCATACCGATTTATTAGAAACTTGTGCAATAGATAGAATACAATATCCCATGATATAAGGGGTAAAATAAAACCTAATATGTATCATCATAAAACTGAATATCTGATAATAATATAAGAGAATAAAAAATTATATCTCTATCAATAAAATTAAATCTAGAAGATATATGATATTTTATCACCTCCAATCAAGGTGGGCTTGAAGAAAATGAAGGCCTAACTTGGAAGTAACAATTTAGGAATGTAGTAGGATGAAGAGAATCTTGAGATCTTGAGAAGCCTAAGAACCTTGAGAGATTCGAGAAGCTTGAGAGAGTCGAGAACCTTGAGAGAGTTGAGAACCTTGAGAAAGTCGAGAACTTTGAGAAAATCGAGAACCTTGAGAAAGTCGAGAACCTTGAATTTTTTTTTCATTGTTGATAATTGTGATCAATAAGAAAGAGATATATAAGAACAAGTGCATCATTTTCTCCAAGATGAAGAAATAAAGGATGAGGAGTAGCAAAACTCGCCATGAGTGAAACGATGAAGAGAAGGTAATAACGGAAGGTGTTTTTCATCATATACCATATTAGTGTTTGATAAAACACAAGTGAGAGAAAATTACAAGAGAAATACTTTATTCAAAGTATGAGAATGAGAATTTGTATACCGATTTATTAGAAACTTGTATAATATATAGAGTACAATATCTCATGATATAAGGGAAAAAATAAAACCTAATATGTACCATCATAAAACAGAATATCTAATAATAATAATAATAATAAAAGAGAATAAAATAAATGATATCTCTATCAATAAAATTAAAACTAGAAGATATATGATATCTTTATCAGCAAACGATGCAACCATTGTACATCCACCTAGCTCGCACTTGAGACGCATTTCACCATGAACTTCCGTTGAAGCAGCGCAATCTCTGCCTTGCACTACACCACACCCACCATACAACAACAACACACAAGAAGAGGCTTGATTTGAGAGAAAGATAGAGCTGCCTTATGGCAGTCTCGCATTGGCCAGTCAATAGGTTAAACAGTCAAAGTCAAAGTTTGGTCAAACAAGACAAACTAAAATACAAATATTGATATCTTTTGATTTCTCTACAAATTTGGCTGCATGATTGAAATGGGTGAATTGGGAAATAAGTGCAAAATACTTTGATTAAATGAGACTTTATTTTGATGAAAGGTAATTAATTACTTTAACTAAAATTAATCAAGTTTGTACTTTGGTTAATTAGATTTTTACTTGATAAAAGAAGAGACATGATTAGACATAGTAAAATTTGATTGAGATTGTACTTTGGTTGAATTTACTATGAATAATATAAAATTTTTTCACTTTTAATTGAGATTGTACTTTGGTTAATAGTGACAACGCCAACAAATTAATTAAGACTTTACATGGATTAATTTGAAAATCTAAGACAATAATTAATTGAACAATAATCTTTAGGTAATCAATGAAGAATCTTATTTTGAATAATCCTATTTTGAAAAAGATGTGGAATCAATCTATTTTATTTATCATTGTTTTTATATTCTTTTATCTTTTTGCAATTTTATTTATTTATTTATTTATTATTTTATTTTTAATCTTTTTATATTATCTTTATCTTATTCTATTAGTTCTATTTTATTTCACTAACCATTCTTGGTGTATAGATTTTATAAGAAATAATTTAGTTAAAATCAATTTTGTATTTGTTCGAAGATTTATAGTTAACTTTACCCTTTTAATACTATAATTGCTTAAATTTAATAATATTTCATATCCTTGCACGTCTCTTCAACCTTATGATCCAAGTTTAGTAGTAAAACAGAAATCATGTCCACAAACAACTCAAATTTCAAAATAAAATCAATTAAGGATACATAAAATTTAAACTCCTTAACCAGCTTGTGACAAGTGTTTAAGTTGTTGAAGTTGCATGTGTAATGGAAGTACTCGAACAACAAAATGAATTTTTTGTGTCGTCACTTTCTATCCGGGAGTCTAGCAATACTATACTGTCATCCCAAATAATCAATACATCTAATGAAATAGTCACAATCATATTAAGCTTAAAGATGGTAAATTTACTATTATAAGATAAAATGATGGTTGATTGGAGAAAAAAAGAATATAAATATGAGTTGTGATGTAAGTTAGAATATCATGTATGTAATGAAGAATGAAGAAATTTTCAGGAAATAAAAGAAAAACAAAGAAGAATTAAAATCTGTTACTTTAATATTGTTTACATGAGACCATTAAAAAATTATCACTTGAATTTTAGGATATTATAAGACAAGACTGATGAAAAAAGAATAACAATTAAGTCAGCATTGTTAAAACTTTCTCAAAAAAGAGTTTGTCAAAAAAAAAAAAAAATCCCAAAAA
>Ga0099823_1001934_pt1 | contig 18079 bp, 14 predicted proteins | sample CowpearedBW_FD_76831 | JGI IMG/M metagenome (GOLD analysis project Ga0099823, IMG submission 76831) | Root nodule microbial communities of legume samples collected from California, USA - Cow pea red BW | ecosystem: Host-associated > Plants > Roots > Nodule | place: USA: California | collected...
ATATATTGGTTTATTGTAATATTTAAGGATTATTATTCTTCGTCGTAATTAATGATTATTGGTCTAGTATATAAGTAATTGTGTCATTCGGTCCACATAGTCTATTACGAAAGCAATAGTGACGGGAAGACAATAATAACGATTGTGAGAAATTATTTGACTTGTGCCATAACTGATATAAAGGTGAGATTGTACATCAAATGTATACTAATATGTTTTATTGGTGTGAATCAATCAGATTGTTTATATATTCGCCCATAAATGCAGGAGCACATCACAACCGGAGGAAGTCGAGGGATATGTGCCTCAAAAGATGCCTCTGATAAACTTGTTCTCCGAAAAAATATGGATAGAAGAGCCTTGTATGAGGCTCTATATAAAGAGTGAATATCCTTATGAAAGACAAGAATTTTAGACGATGAAATAGAGAAAACAAATAGAATAAATTTAGACATAATGAGAAAGTGATTAGTGGTTTTTGTTAAACCCAATGGTTTAAGTAGGAACAAAGTTATATATATATATATATATATATATATATAATTCAAATTAAAGTTATAAAGTTTTCTGATAACCATAAAATCCAGTTGATGACTTTAAGTTTGTCAAACATAGAACTCACATATAATTCATTTTAGGACATTGAACCTATAAACAATCATAAATCCAATTTGAAGATATAGACCATAAAGCTCATTTGAGGACATTAGATCCATGACAATCATAGTCAATTAAAGAACATAGAGTTCATCAAGAGTTATGATTACATCAATTACGATGTCATAGTTTTTGCATTTGTTACAATGACATATTGCAACCTTCATGGATCGTAGTTATGTTACACCCCACAACACGTCCATTGCTCACTAAACCACATCATAATGTCTTAAGACAACTTAAGTATAATGCATACACTATTGATTTAATATTGTGTCACTTGGAAACGATAAGTGCATCAATCGCACGTAATAAATAATAAATATAGTTATATTTTAAAGGACTTGCGCAATACACGACGACTCTCACATTCAATATTAGATCACAAAGTTCACAAAAAAAACAATATATATTTTTTTATTAAACAGTTGGTGTGCAATAAAAATTTAATATAAAGCATTTACAGTTATTAAAGTTATATTTTACTCACTTCATTCTCGTACTATAAGATGTAAAGATCACTTAAGAGAGACATATAAATTTTGAGTTTTCTAACTTAATTGGTTTTTTCGCATATTTAGACAGAAAAATAAACAAAGGAAAATAATATAATAATTATATTAATTTTAAATTGTAAAATATTAAATTATAAATAAAAAATTATTGAATCATGACTTACTAATAAGAGTATGACGTGAGTTATTTATGAGTGATATGATGTCATTACACTCAAGTTAACAATTTTATTTACAAAACATCCCGGTAGGTCTTTTTCATTAACATAGATGTAAAAAGTCTGAATCAATAAAATGAAAATAAGTGAAAGTACGAAACAATAGCCCAAAGACAACTGGACCAACGGAACTTCGACATTAGCCCATACACTAACGGGAATACACTATTGTTGATCGGTGACAAGAGAAAATGCTTTTATGTCATATTATATCATATTATGGGCCATTTATCCAAAAATATTCCATCTTATCTACTTTTCTTTTTTATCTTATATTATATGAATGATATTATCCATAGAAATGCATGAACTTTGAAGCTAAGACATCGATGATATTCAACAACTAAGGACACCTTTCTAGTTTGCATTTCTTATCAAAAGAGTTAAACTTACATACTCTTTGGGTGACCCATTGCTTTGTCCCTCTTTATTCTGTGCATTAAAGCACATTCTGTAGTTAGTTATATCACAAAAACACTTAGCTTAAACCCAACTCGACAGTGACACCATTAGCTTCATCTAACAGTACGGATCAAACTTCATCCTCAAACCACCACCAAATATCTCCCAACTTTTATATACATAAATTACCCTGGAAGTTTATTTGGAGACCCCATGGGTGTGTTATGGAAATAGGTAATGAGAAAATGTTAGGTGCGAAATTAGAAATTTTATGTTGGATAGATAAGGTCCACTTTTCTCAATGGAAGGTGACTGTCCCCACAGGCGCAACTTAGTGCCGACCACTTGCTTGTGGAAAAGCTCGCATAGGAAAGTGTAAACTGAATCCCTATTACTTGTGATTTGTGTGTTGTGAATCTTCTAAATGACAAGGATTGCTCATAATTGTTGGATAAATCCAGAAATGTTTTTGAGGAAACGATAAGAACGAACAAGAGAAAGGATAAGCACGTGCGTCAGCTTCCTTGCATACAATACGAAACTAATTAAATCGCGTGCCTTTTTTTCTTTTCTTTTCTCACTCAAAGCAGACAAATTTGAAATCAGTTTATGAAAAAAATAATATTAGGATCTCATTTGTTATGTCACACACGTATCTACGTGTCGTTTATATATTTATCCACATATTATTATGAAATACAAGAACATAAATAAATCATTTGATAATTTTGTTATCCATTTGCTACTATTGATTACCTAAAAAACCCAAAGATTCTAAGAGAATAAAGAGCTTGGCGTGTAAAGGAGGAGCAGCATGATGCATTATGGTGGGTGTGGCGTTGGCTTTGGTCTGTGATCACCATAACTAAAAAGAGGGACCCATGATTTCAAATTTCAGTTTGTTTTGAACGTTTGTTACCGTTGGTGAAGAATCATAGGTCCCAGATTTAAACCTGGTTTGGTAATGTTAGTGTCATAAATTTTGGTTCGATAGATGCAATAATTTGCAATGGTGCCCCCTTCCCTCCCAACCAGAGATAAGCAAATAGAAAGGTACAAAGGATGTTTCATTCTCTGTTTTTGTTTTTCTTGTTTTAAAAAACCCTTCATTAAATTGAAACCATACCCATACATTTTGTTTTTTGCTTGGAAGGGATGGGTGTGAATTCAGCATATATTTGGTGTGCATTTAGTTCTATTGAAATAGGACGTGCAACCTAACGTTAAAAAATGTTTACATGTAACACATGCAACCACTTTTTAAGGGATAATGAAATCAGTTAATGGGTAAGAATTTAGACAATCAATTACTCAATATCATGAATTATTAAGTTGGTAATAACAACAACTAAATCTAGGACAATTTTCCATTTGTAACTCTCTACTTTATTGATTGCAACAACGAAATAGAAAGAAAAGGAAAATGATAAAAAGAACATAACATTCTTGAATAGGCAACACTGGTTGGTGCACATTGGGATTTCAGATTTATTGTCAACCCATGCATATCTGACAAAACAGTGGAAGATTGAAAAGATCACCTAATAAATGAAACATAATCTAAAATGTCACTGGGTATATGTGATACTAGCTAGATAGGCTTAAATCTAAATTTAAATAATTTCCATTGGAGAAAACAAAATGGGGTATCTTCTGATATGATAGCCTCTATTTCAATCTTAGATATGCTTTCCTTACTAAAGAGTAGAAAAAATATACATTTCTTTCCTCTTTCTTTTCTTCTTTCCCAATTTGCCACAGATTAAGACAATTTTATTTATTTATTGTAAGCAAGGAATCTGATTAAATGCTTGGTTGTTCAACAATTTTTACTACTTCAAACAAACCAACCTAAAGGAAATTAGAGAATCTTTTTGTTTGATCCTAAGCTACAAGCAAGTCCCTTTTTTGCCAAGTTTTTAAGGTCAAAGCTAGCCTTCGTGGTTTGGTTCTTTTGAAAATTAGGCCATTAGTTTTTTCTTCGAGAATTAAAAACAGGGGTAAAATGGGAAATGTCCTTGTTTTATTGTTCGTATATAAACTCTGAGATTCCTGAGAAGACCGAGAAAGAGAGCGTAGAAAGGAAAACGAAAAAACAGAGTACCCGACAGAATTTGAAAACAAAGGCTGGAATTTGAAGAAACAGAGATCGCTACTGGGTGTGAAATATATGGCAGAGGTTGTTTTGTTAGTCGATGATTTGAAGCTGCTTTCTGGGGTTCCTCGCTGTAGAATTTGTCACGAAGAAGAGTTTGAAAGCATAGAAACCTTGGAAGCACCTTGTGCTTGTTCTGGAACCGTTAAGGTAAATAAAAAATACATAACTTCTTAATCTTAAACACCTGATTTTTTTTGTTAATAGCTTATTATTATGCTTCTTCGCTCGAGTTTTTATTTTAATTCTGATTAATAACTGCGTTTTTCTTGCGCAGTTTGCTCATAGAGATTGCACACAAAGATGGTGTAACGAGAAAGGAAATACAACCTGTGAAATATGTCTCCAGGTATGAACTTTGGTCATTCAATTTTCATTTTTTTATTTTTTAGTTTTGCACTCTGTTCGTAGCGTTAATTTCATCTGGTTTTGGTAAGCTATAACCGAACTTGATTTCTTGATGCCAATCAATTTTTTGTTTAGAGAAAAGAGGGAAGAAAGAGAGTTATCGGAGTGTACCTAATATTTGGTGTCCTTGTTATGGTGATTGGGTGCGCTTCCTTATCTGATTTTGACATAGAAACGATAATAAGTTCCTTTTTTTCTTCCTTTCCCCTTTTGTTTATTTTCAAACCGCAGTTGCTTTTGTTTTTGTCTTTTGCTTAACTTTGCTGAATATTGAAGTCTCTACCCATTAGTATACCATTTCTATATCAACACCTATCTGTTTCTCCAAAGGACGAAGTTTCACTTATTTGTCTTTTTGAATCTTCGATTTCATTTGACATATTGTAGGAAAGTGGGGTTGGAAATTTGTTTTATCATACATTCAATGAAGTGAGACCCATTTATTGCATAATTACTTATTTATCTGAAAAGGGCATTGTGTGATGAGTATGTAGATTGATATTAGTTTTGTTATTGCAGCAATATGAACCCGGATATTCAGCTCCACCCAAGAAGTCTAAGATAAATGATGAAGCAATGTCCATTAGGTAATTTTTCATAATATAATATGTATATTTCCCGCGTCCGATTCAATCAAAGTGATCTTTATAACTAATTATTTAATTAATTAATGAAGAATTGTGATAACACGTGGCTACGTGAGAGGGAGCAAGGAATACAAACTGTTTTATAAGATTAGTATTTATTATTATTAAAATAATTTACCTTTAAAGGGAGGAAGAAGAAGAGTCAAACGAAAGAACAGAGATAACGGTTGAAGGAGTTGCAGTGGAAAGCGATTACTCGGAATGCAGTTCAGGCGGGGACAGAAACGCGTCTTGCTGTCGATCACTTGCAATAGCTGTAAGCATTATCTGATTAGCTTTTTTCTTTTCACGCGTCCTACTTCTGAATCAATATTAGCCATGGCAACAGAAAGGTTGCTTGTGCTGTGCAATAAAAAATAATTAGTTAAGAATAAAATAAAGTTGGGTGAAGTTGTGAAAAGCAACGAGTCAGAGTGGACTCAGACTCCCTTCTGCTATTGCCAACTGCATTGCCACTTGCGTTGAATTGGGTTTCCAACGCATGGCCGCCCCAAGAGTTGAAATCAACATTCTCTCTTTCAAACAAACAAACAAAACTTTTCTTCATGTGACTCATTTATTTGTGTAACGCGTAAACATGCTGAAAAATAACCACCTACCTTTTCTATGCAGTTTACGATTGTCTTGCTAGTAAGACATTTTTTCGCAGTGCTTTCAAACGGAACGCAAGATTACCCATTTACACTATTTACTGTAAGTGCTCTCCAATTTTAAGTATAAAATGGAAAAGAAATATTTACAATTTTCGCTTACGGTTAATATACCATTTTTTTATGCAGGTAATTATATTAAAGGCTAGCGGAATTATTATACCTATGTACATAGTTATTAAGATTATTGGAGCCATTCAGAACAGTAGTAAGCAGTATCAAGATTCTGATGATGAAGATGAGATACAGCATAATGTAAATTTAAGACATTCATAGATTATTTGTTTACTGTATAAGAGCATTATGAGATGTTCGTCAAATAACATTTTGCGGCACAATTTAAGATAATGGAATTCAGATCGGAATGCACCTTCCCTTGCCCCCGCCCAACACTAATAAAGTACTAGGTTAGGTACTTTGGGCGTCCGATCCCGTTACATACCATACAAAAAGTTTAATAACATTTATCTTACAGATGTAACTTTTTCAGTTCTTATATTTAGAAATTATTTATTTAAATCTTCAGATGTACCATTTTCAATCTGTTCAAAACTTTAGCATTATTTTAAACTTAAGTTTAAAATATATTAATTATTAATTGTAGAAATTAAAATATAAAACTTATTCAACGACGAATCAAAGGAATAGTAAGTATTAATCACTTGATAGAAGGAAAACCCAAGCTGACATTTGTATTAGATAAAAAAAATTCAATTAGATAGCTGCTAAATATGTACAATGGGTGAGCCTAATTAATCGAACTCGTATCGGACACTCTTCACGTGCAAAAATATATACATGTGCTACACAACAAAACAGAAATGTTAGACCACCAGCATACAAGGCAAAACTTGGCCGTATACTGTCCGGAATGATATTAACGGAGAATACGGCCGTAGAAGTATGCTTACTTCTTCAAAGAATGAACTATCTTGTTAAATAGTTTAACATCGCTGCATCGATTCTCGTGCTTTGTCCTGAAGTTCCCTTAGGGAACTAACGGAAAGGGTTTCCTGGCAACTCAAATTGGTGGCAACTTCGGTCAATTTTCGTATGATAGCTGCTATCTCATCAACCCAGATTTTATTGGGGGAGTTTGTTTCAGAAGACCCCTTTCTGCATTTACCATAACTTGCCTCAAATTCTCTAGACTTGGCAGCAGCTTTCTGAAGCACAGAAGTTGGAAGTCCTGAAATAAAATTAATTTGCTTCATGATAATATGAATTTGTTAATAATTATACATACGACAGAAAATAAAGCATAGCACATTCGTAGCAAATAGTATAATCAACACACTGATTTAACAGTTTTCCAGTACGATCCAAAAGTCATCTACAGACACAACTCATTTTGATAATATATCGAGATAGTCAACCTGATGTTTAAGCTTAAAAGTCGATGAACCAAAAACTAGCGAACTGCAGATGTTGGAGAGAACATGCTCACTACCAATGTCAGGTTAGTCTCCTCTAAATTTAGTGCACTTTATAGGGCAAGTGCAAGGATATAACTGTCGATTGGAAAATTATTGGTTGAAATTGGAAAATACAATTCACGTGTTATAACAACGAGGTTATATTTGGCACTTTACCCTCTGAAAGTATACCCCTCTCTATAGAGGAGCACAATCCATGTTTATTAAACTTCAAAACAACAAAAACGTACCAGCTATCCGAGCAACGTTAACACCATAGCTCTTGGGGCAAGCACCAGGCGTTAGCCTGTAAAGAAAGGTGACTTCGTCTAAACCTGCAATTCCATCACCAACTTGGCATGCCATGTGACTGAGACAGACCTTTTACAAGCACAAAAGCATATTCAGAGATACGATTTTTCATAACTAAAACAGACCAAAAGCAGGTGGAACAGTCTCTACACCACAATGTAAACTTTCTATAGGATACCACATCTAAATATTGTCATGACTTACAATCATTTATGGCCAATTAAGTAAATTAAGAAAATTTAGATAAAAAAAATTCAATTTAACTAACATTGATGATTATTCTGGATAGAAAAAACTAGGAATACCTTGGGATCGTTGATGTAATCTACAGCTAATCGATGGTAATGGGTAGAAAACAATCCGCGACACTGCACCTTCCGCACAAAATGTTCTAATACTGATTCCCTGTCAAATATTTGAAATACAAAAGGCAAAATCTGAGATGGACTCACTAGAAACTATAAACTCAATGAAGAATAATGAAACCATGTGGGACAAAAATATGTCCAACTAATCCCACAATAAACACTTACGCAATGGCTTGTCCATCAGAAGTTGCAGTCCCTCGCCCAAGCTCATCCAGAGCCACCAATGAGTTACGAGTTGCTGATGACTGCACTCACCATCAAAAGTACTTAATTAGAAAGAAACAATGTTTTAACAAGATCAGATTGATCTATATGCATCTGTAATGTGCATAACAAAATAAAAGGGGCATAAAGAGCTTCCTGAATTAAACACAACTAACTAATCTATTGCAGGTGAAACATTAAATTGAGTGAGCTCCAAAGAAGACGAGACAAATGCTTGCTTCCTCAATGCTGTGTCATTGCTTCTTACATTTTAGAGAAAAAAATAACTATCATAAACCACATAGTTTGTTCATATTCAAAGGAAGAAAAGTCCTAGCAATCCACTCTTCCGAAAACACACTATTTACTACAATTTAAATTAATAATTTAGACTCATGAAAAATGCGAACCCCACACCAAAAATTGGTTTTCAATAAATTTTAACCAACAGAAAGAACATGTCGCTAGTACTTATCAAATAAGAAACAATGCTTGAAATATAACCTTCAGTCTTATAAGCAGCCTATTTTTATAAGCATGCTTCACCAAATTAAAAGTAATACAAATTGAATACTCGAAGAGACATCTCACCAGCATCGTTGCAGTTTCTGAAAGCTCAGTTAAGAATGTACTTTGGCCAGCCATTATATTATCTTTGGCCCCCATTCGAACAAAAATCCGATCAACAGGTGACAAATCAAAGCTTTCTGCTGGGACATCAGCTCCTACCTGCATACGAAATTAAAAGTGTACTCCACAGATTAAAAATGGGCTTATTTAAGATGAGTCAAAGGGCAAGACCAACAGTTCTACACCCCCCACCCACATACACACTTACAAAAAAAGCCAATGAATATATAATCTGAAAATGACTTAAAGTTTCACCTGTGCCAAAATCACTGTCAAGCAAACCTGACGAAGAAGAGTTGACTTCCCACCCATGTTAGGACCTGTTAGAAGGATAAAGCTGGCATGATCTGAACCACCAATGGTTATGTCATTGGGAACAAACGCACCCTTGCCTAAGGTATCACTCCTGAGGACAGGGTGTCCCAAACTTTTAGCATGAAGGTAAGGAGCTCCTTTAGTACATAATGTACCAACAAAAGTTGGTGTGCATGTTGGTCCTTCATAGTAGTCACCAGCTATTGCTAAACTGATCAACAAATCCAGTTCTGCAACATGTGAATGTAGTTTAAGCCATACAAAAGAAAAGCTTTTACTTTTCTATTTAAATGCAGCATGGGAAATCCATCTTGTGAAAGGACCACAATATGTACCTGCAGTTGCAGAGACCAACTGCTTCCACTTCGTGTGGTTTTCACAAAAGCGCCCAATCAATCTCTGCAACGTATTTTTCAACAAGGATTCCCTTTCCAATTCAGCTTGGGAGAGTTCTTTTAAATAAATCTTAATATCTGGAGTCCAATACCTAAAGAAGCCCTGCATGTATCATACGAAAAAGATAAGAGAAAAAACCGCTTTATATTGACAGACGTATCTGCAGTGCAGATAATAATGTATCAATGACTAACCAACAATTTCATGGGAATTAATTTTTTTTATCATTGTTGATGCAAGATAATATACTATAATGTACAAAAGATAAATTGGGACAAAAATATGCAGGATTATTTACAAGTAAAGCCAACAAACAACAAAATATTATTTTACACTCAATTACAGAAATCAAATAGATATCTCTGGAATTGAGATGAAATTTTCAGAGCACAGTTTGTCTACTTACTTTTCTGGATGAACGCAATTCATAATCCCGAGGAATATTCCTAGACAAATTTTCTGGGACTTCCAACAGGTACACATCCTTTCCAACTGTGACGTAAACAATCTGAAATAAATATACAAGAACATCAAAAATTTGATTTTATGCAATGTAAAAGATTAAACTCCAATTGTTTCAGGTAGAGTTCTTACTGATGTGTCTCCAAGTAGTTCCCTTTGCCCCTTGAGATGCTTCAACAAATTGGACTCAATCTCTTTAACCGCCTTACAGGCTGAGGCATACTCTGTGTCGACTCCTTCATGAGGTATTATACGCCCAGAGCTATTAGCTTCCACCCAATCAAAAGCATCCTTGAAATGATTAAGTTCCATCAGAACATCAGGAAGACCTTTACCTGCACTTAATAGAATTCAATACATCAACAAGCAGCAACAGAATAATTTAATGACATATATGAGACCAGCATACCTGGTGTTAACAAATGATGAAGTTGTCTAGATTGGACATTATTCAAAATGACACCAAGCGAAGAGCATGCTTCTAGCATCTGTTCACAGCCACAGAGAGCTGCAATGAACTCTTGTACTTGCTTCTTAGCTGCATCTTCATACAGAATAACTTTATTAGCATTCCTTCCACTAGCTTCACTGCATTCAAGAAAACCAAGTTGCATATATACTTCAGTACATTATAAGATGGTGGCAATCAGTATGGTCGATATAAATATCACCCGTGGTTGTTGCACAATAGTTTTTACCTAGAGCAAAATATGCGTGCAAGCAATCGCTCCATGTCAGGTAGCTTGGATAATGCTCTACGAAATTCTAGAGCAGATGGTAGGTTAACTCCCTAAAAAGCAAATCATATATAAAAAATAATCAGTATTATGCAACGGTATTTCATCTGATTATTATCACCGGCTAACCTAGCCACATATATAATCTAGTAGATGTCATCATGCCAACCCCACACACAACATCTAATCTCTATCTACATCACTTCAAAAGCAACATAAATAGAAAAGCACAATTTAAACAAGTTCAAAATACCCCACATATATTATTGAACACAGCAAATCAAGTGAACTGCTAGAGCTGAGGCCTACATAGAACAAGATGGGTATACTTCCCAAGGAAAGAAGAGGTTAGTAATTAATTACACCATAAAAATAAAAAAAGTATAGCAAGTGTGTTGGATTTATTTCAAATGACCACAACATCACATGACTACTGCTAGAAATATTAGTCAAAAAGTGGGGCAAACTGAAAGGCAATACCAACAAAAATATGAACATGAATAAGGTATAGTTAACATAAAACAAAAACCAACAGTTTATAGCCCTTCTTAACTGGATGATGTAGCAACAGCCCCCTTGTAAATATCACTTTTATACTGAAGGACTAACAGAATCAGAGGCAAAATACAAGGTCTACCTACCTTCAAACCTGCAACAGCTTCCTGGCGTTCCTTAATGGACTCCACATGACATAACGGTCTTGCAAGCCATGTCTTTAGCAATCTCTTTCCAAATGCAGTAACACATTGGTTTAGTTGGGCATAGAGTGTGCTACAAGAAGCATCACTATTTCAGTAACATAAACACATAACTTACCCATCTTGTCTAAAACAGAAATGTTACATATAACCACATGATAAACATACCCAGAAGAATCTCCATTCCTGCTATTCTCAAAAATCTCAAGATTCTCCATGGCAGCCACATCAAGAACCATGTAGTGTTTTGAAGCAAGTTCTTCAAAACCAGACTGCGGAAGTAACTCAAACTGTGCAAATCTAAGCAATCTCTCATCTAGAAAAGACTGCTTCAGATAATAGAGAGCACCACCTAGTGCTGAAAGTGCACTTATACTTTTGTCACCTGTTTTCACCAGCTCCTGTAAAACATCTGGCAGGCAGTCTAACCCATTATCTTCAACACTAACATCACTAGCGTTCCCATAAATTTTCTTCAACTGATCCAGTGTTTTGCCAGCATCCCAGAATTCCACACCTGGAACTAATTCATTCACTAAAGGGTTTCTGGTATGCTTCAGCAGAGCTCTCTCCGTTTCAGCACTCAGTAGTTTGGCAGGTTTAACAATTTCAACAGGCCTGATCTCAGACAAGATAGAGCACAATGCACTGCAGTCCAAGTCATCCTTAAACTGCCATTTAGAGAAGTCAACTCTTCTTTTACATAAGTGATAATAAGCAGTTAGTAGATTAATTAGGTCCATGTTAGGTAGCATAAATATAATGTGCACTTTTCACATAAATTCATGAAACTTTAAAATGAAGTAACCAAATAAATTATGAAATTATGAACAAACACATTATAAAGCTACCAGCTTAAAATCCTCAACATATCACCCCCAATCCCCACCCAAATCAATCTATTTCAATTCTAATTTAGGTAGAAGAATTATACAGTTCACAGGTAGATGGCCTTTGCCGATCCCATCCAAGATCTGGAACAATATTATGCATTATAAAATTTAGGCAGAGAATTTAAATGAATGTAGAAATTCATACCTGTCCAAGAATAACTCTACTCGTGGCAACATCAACTATACAAACACCGTAGTTATGATCTGAAATTTCATTTGGAAGTTTCTCATGATGCTCAGTTAGGGACATTAGATATGCAGCTTCGGGGTTTGCTGACAGCAACTCCCCATCCGTTAATGTACCTTTTGTTACCACTGCACATATCTCTCGCCTTACAACCTAGAAAGAAAGATCATCAAAGTTAAGAGACAAATATTCCTCTATCAAAACTGGGGTTAACGAGAAAAGTAACTCTCTAAAACATTTCATCAACACATACTATAAGGAACAATTAAAAAAAAACGAACAAAAACAGTTGCTTCTCTGGTTACGGTAAATCATACCTTATCTTTAGAGCCCTTCTCCTTACGTCGAAGCTCCAGCTGTTCAGGTGTTTCAGTCTGCTCCACAACAAGAACTCGATAACCCTGTCCAACCAAGGTAACGTAGTAAGTTTCTCCCAAGTAGCATGGTGGATCGTTATACATGTTAATTAGTTCAGTAGCAACAATGAAATAAGAAAAAAAGTTGCAAACCTTCCTAGCCAGTTTCTCCACGTTCATTGAGAAGTTCTTCTCTGGAAATCCACAATGAGGTTGGTCTCCCTGAAAGAGTCATATAAATCGGTAAGTGTGCATTATTTAGAGCAAGCAAATAGGTAAGCCACCTCAAGATTCTAAAGAAAATTCACAACTCTAGATATTCACGCACACCTTCATATATTGCAAATCAAGCTCTTTAACTCCTACATGTGCATCCATCTCAAAAAGCTCATAAAATTTACCCATCTGCACCACAAATAGGGAGAGAATATGTTTGATTTGGTTGGAAGGAATGGACTAATGTCATCAACAAACTTAGCCAACTTAACCTTGAAAAACAACACTTTGTCCATATGCCTTGACTTGAACTCCCACCATTGTTTCTGCATTCATCAAATGACCATATTAATTGCATGCGCCTTTGAAATTTGAGAGTTTCACCCAACGGCTTTAGCAGTAATTTACCTGACCCTCTGACAAACTCCTTAAGAAATCCGGAGGTAAGTAGAGAGTTCTTGAATCATAGTTTTCATCCCCTGGTCTTCTTCGCTTGGCATCCCTGCGGTCTCTGTACCAATACCATATACAAAAATAGCATCATGTAGTATAAATCAAAAAGTTAAACGACTGACAAAAATGACGCTGACAGTTGATAAGGTGCAAGCTCATAAACCAGTTGGCATAAAAAACTACTGTATTGGACAGGAAAAGACTTTGGCATGGAAAAACTTGAATTGCTACATCACTAAGGTCAGCACTCACACTTTCAGGAAGCGCAGTTTCTGAGCTTCACGAGATGCAAATCTTTCAGAGGTCTCAGTAAATGAAACATTGTCATCGCCACTAGATGTCTTTTTAACTGCAAAATTCAAAGACACGACTTACATTATAAACTACAAAATATATTAACCCCTGCATTTCAGTTGGCTAGCGACATCATCCAATGAAATAAGTACAAGCATACGAAAAATGCGCCAGTGAAGACAAAAAGGCTTGAATAAAATACTAGCCATTGGAGAAACAGAAACAACTACAAGAGTGACTTCTTGCTTTTTCTTTTGCTTTATTCTTTTTATTAGGAAATCTTTCTCATCACTATGCGTAATTTAACCAACACGTGCTTCTTAATTTTTGCCCATAAATTTGAAAATTGCCATATTTAACGCACACACTCCTAACGACCATACAAAAAAAGGTAACGAAAATGAGGTTGCAAAGGTTCAAAATCTGATCACAGAAGACTCAAACAGTTTCCGTCCTTGAAATCTCCCTTCAAATGATTAATTAAGTCACTTACTCTCCAAATTAGTAGTAGGCTCCATCACTGAGAGCTTGAAACTCCCTTTACAAACTTCCACTCCACTCTTGCTCTTTTTCGCAGGCTCTAGTTTATCCGTTGCACTTAGTTTCCGCTTTTTAGCCTCAACCTTTTTTCCTTTAGCACTCCCGGCTACGTCCTCTTCATCCTCGTCCTCCAAATCCGTATCTTCTTCCCCATCCCCAGCATCCTCCAATGATGCAGCATTCTTCCCCCAATCCTCGTCATTGGAATCATCATCATCGTTAACATTATCTTGTTGTTCTTCTTCTCCTTTGTTGCTTTCTTCTTTTAATTCTTCCTCGTCAATCTCCATCTTCCTAATGTCGGAGAATCCGCGACGCAGGCGTTTAAGTTTCTTCGTAGAGGACTCGTGGAGCCACTCGATTTTCTCCTGGGCTAGGATGAGCGATTCCTCTTCGTCATCTAAGTAACGAACCACGTGCTTGGAGGTGCTTTTATCAAAGGATTTGACGGAACCTTCGTACCAGGCTTTGTCTAAAGGCCAATAAACCTTGACCCTTCGGCCAACGACTTCTTGGCCGTAGAGAGAAGACGAAGCGGAGGGTGGAGAAACGGAAGCGCCAATTACAAGAAGGGATTTGTTCGGCTTGGGATTGAGGGGTGAGGGAGTGAGAGTCGTGGAACTAGGGCTAGGGTTAGAATCTGAATCGTGGTTAGGGTTTGGCTTTTGGTTGGTTTTGGCGAGGGTGGGAGAGGGGGACGGGGTTTTGGTGAAGAACGAAGTGATTTGACGCTGTTGATTGACGAGCGGTGATCGACCATTGCTGTTGCGACGAGAAGGACCCATTGATGTGTTGAGAGTGTTGCAGAGTGCAGTGAGGGAAGGGTTATCGTAACATAAAAGGAGGCGGTGGTGGTGGTAGCGGTGGCGGGAATTGTTTCTCGTGCGTGGCGGGAATTGACGCTATATATAGTCTCAGGCTCTCTCAGTGCTTAGTAATGGTAGTTCGGTTTTCGAGCCCAGTGCGCCCGCTTCAGGTTCTACCGTTTTGGAAAAATAAATATACAGATAATAATTTTTTAGCTATTAAATTTTGAATTTTTTTTTATAATTTTAGGTTTTATTTTTTAGGTGATTTTTAATTTTATATTTTTATATTTTTAATATTTTAAAATTATTTAAAAAATGATACCTCAAATTATAAAAAAAATTGTCATTGGTAGTCAAAATATCATTTTTTTTAATATATACTTAGTTACTAACCGTTATAAAGCATGCATAACTGTGATTTCAGAGAGTTTTGATTTTTATTGGATATAAACTTTTTTCGTTGAATATATTATAATAAAATTTAAATAATTTTCTTAAATTTTAATCTTTAGATATGATTTATAAAAAAAAAACAATCAAAAGTTAAATATGAATTTGTCCATCCCTACGAAAATTGTTTACTTTTTATCTAAAAGAATTTGGCATTGTTTGTTTTAAATAATTTTTATTGGATAAATTATTTTTATTGAATATATTATAATAAAATTTAAATAATTTAGTGATATTTTATTCTTTAGATATGTTTTATAAAGAAAAAACAATTAAAAGTTAATATTATAACGAATAAAGATGTATTATAGAAATAGGGAAAGTTACACTTACATAAAATCATACTAAACTATAAGCATACGTCCTTTAGTATTATAACAGACACTTTTATCATATTTTAATAATATAACACTATTTTGCATGTTTAAATATACTCATTGTGATGTTTTTTAAAGGATGGTAACAGCTAAAGTAACCAGGTATTATTGGATTGGTATTTAACATTTATATATAATTATTATTTGGAAATTTTATCATAAGCTATCTTAAGATGACAAAAACCGATTACGATACAATGACCCGCGCAAAGTTTTTGCCCCCACACGAAATATACAGTAATTAATTAACACTATAAATTGAGCAATACAAATTATAAAAGCATAACGTTTTAATAAAATCCCAGAACAAATATTCTCTCTTCCACCCAAAGATTTTTCTGATCGAATAAAGTTTTCGTTATGGATTTATCGTATCCCTCAACATCTTTGCTGTGTTCTGATTAAAACTTCTTTAGCGACCCAATGACACTTCCAAGTTCCAACAACAAAAACACAATGCAAGGTCAATAGCTTCCTATTATAGCTTTCAAATGTGTCAGACTAAATAAAAATAAACACATTGCATACAAAGTTTATAATGTTCTACATTTTAGGATCAGGAAGCAACTTTATGCAGCTTCAAGTAGGTACTAAATTTGCAATTACTGTACTCAAGTAAAAAATACAAATCTAAACTGTAATAATACAAAAACCTAAATCAAAATAATAAAAACCAAATGACAGAATATGATTGCCCAAGTCTACCAACTACTAGTCCAGCTTCTTGAAACTAGATTGCCACAAATCATGTTAATGGGGAAGAAAAGTGCCTCAAGCATCAATAAATCTAATGTCAAAGGTATGAGGATGTATCTGCCATACATTTAGTGCTGCATACTCTTCCAAGCACTCTTTCAACTGAGCTTCGCTGTAACCCTGTTTCATAGTCGGAAGTTCTGTTGTCAGAATATATTATCGAGAGGGAAACAAAGCAGGTAGTTCATCAAAAACCATGGTCTTGCTCCGGCTTCACACGTCTAAAACAATAATTAATTCCATAGCCATGTCTTGCATTGCCAATAAATAAATCCAGAGAGGATCAATAAACAATTAGTGCAATTACAAAAAGTATTATTTCTTTTGTTCCATAAACTTTTACTTTTGAGCCCTCTTGTTCAAGATTCAAACTTCTCTTCTCAAGTTTGACGCAAAAATCATCTAAAATACTTCATAATAGACAAAATTCAACATTTAGCAATACGTACTAACCTTCCTAGATATCCAGTTCAGCGCATGGGCATAGCTGACATCCACTCGGTTACCTCTAGCTGCTTCATCTCGTACTATGGAATAAATATCAGATATGGCATCAAGACCGGACTTTTGACGGTCATCAGAGTACAAAGAAAATTTTGACATCTGCATTAACCTCAGTGCTTCGTCCACATCACTCTGAGCAACAGTTTCAGAAAAACGGAGTCTTGCTAGTGCCTGTTCAGAAATTAAGAATGGAATACTTTTACTTAGGCCACATACAATTATAAATAATGCTTACTATTATAGATTGTGCTTTTAAAGGCAGAGCCCACCGAGTGACAACTGATCTTTCGAAGCTAAAAGTTATTAGTAAACACCTAAATCAGTTTTAATTTTAAAAAACTGAATTTGAAGTCACGTATGTACATAAGTCATTAACCCCAAAAGGAAAGTCCATATAATCTAAATGCTTAACTTTGCTGATCTCTTTGGGAAAAGATGGAGACTTACAGCTGATATGCGGAGAATACTGAGTAATGTTCTGACAGTAGTGTAGGAATGTGGAGCATTGGACCTTGCTTCTTCTTGACGGATGCTGGAGTATGCAGTAGCAATATACTCTTCCAGTTCCCTGGGGACACTTGGTGACAGTCTTCTTGCAGCTGATATGTATGCACTATATAAAACCAAAACATTTCATTCTGTATTAGTTTCCTTTTACAAGTAAAGAGAAAATTGGTACAATCACCTATATGAAACTAAATGAGAAGTTAGAATAAACATACAACCAGATGAGCAACACATGCACCATACGCAGTTCTAACCATTTAAAATTAAAATCAGATCACTGTACTTCTGCTGTACTCACCGTAGAACAGATGGTTCAAGAGGAGTGAATCCTAGAGCAGGAGACTCCTTATTTTGGTGAACATATACAACATGCCTAGCCATTTCAAGATCATTATCCATATCAGCTCGATCAAGGATTAACCACAGAAGATCAAACCTTGATAGGAGGGCATGTGGAAGATTAATATTTTCAGCTGGAGTTCTTCTGAGATCATATCTTCCCCTTCACAACAAAACATGGATAAAATTAGATTTTGAAAGCACAAGTG
>Ga0099823_1001941_pt1 | contig 18065 bp, 7 predicted proteins | sample CowpearedBW_FD_76831 | JGI IMG/M metagenome (GOLD analysis project Ga0099823, IMG submission 76831) | Root nodule microbial communities of legume samples collected from California, USA - Cow pea red BW | ecosystem: Host-associated > Plants > Roots > Nodule | place: USA: California | collected...
AAAAAGATACACTAATTTATAAAAGAAAGCCCAAAGTTCAAAAACATAGAACATAACTAATTTCTAAAGGAAAACACAAAGGTTCATCTTCAAGTTTATCTTTAAGTTCTTCTTGTATGGAATCTTGGGATAGTCCTCTATCATTCCCTCCTTCTTGAAGAGAATTTGTGCTCAAATTCGTACAACATGAAGTTTAGGAGATAGTCCTCTATTACTTATGGATATTTGACATAATTGTCAGCCAATTGAAGTTTCATTATGGTTGCTTGAACTTCCACGTCTCCTATTCTTCTCAACATGGACAAGGGCATCAAAATTATACTAACTCCAAGATTTAGTAATGTTTTTCCCACTATTAAGTTGCCAATAGTCACACGTAGTATGAAACTTCCTGGATTCCTGGACTTTTGAGGTAGTGGCTTTTGAATGATGACACTACAACCAACATCCAATTCCATATTCTCTTCCTCTTGGATTCTTCTTCTCTTTGTGAACAGATCTTTCATGAATTTGGAATAGGTAGCAATTTGCTTTGTTGCCTCTGTGAAAGGTATATTGATATGCAATCTTTTGATCATATCCAAGAATCTAGCGAATTGCCTTTTTCTACCCTTTCTTTTTGTTGTATAAGGATAAGGCAAATTCGTAACAAGAGGGCTTCTCATCTCAACATATTTCTTTCTTCTTCTTTTCTCCCCCTCTTTTTCTTTTTCTATTTCTACTATTGTATCTACAACAACGCTTAGTTAAGTTTCCTACATATTTTTATTCTGATTCATTCCTTCCCCACTTTCTTTCTCAATTTCTTTACTCAAGTGGTCTCGAATTCCCTTTCCTATCATAGTACGTTGTATGGTTGTGATAGATTTGCAATATTCCTTAGGATTCACTTGAGTATTGGCTGAAAATTGGCTTTCTTATTAGTCAACTAGCTGCTTAGCTATGTGTCCAACTTGCACTTCCAAATTTCTGATATAGGCCTTTGTGTTTTTCTAGTTTGTAGTTGACTCTAGGTGTTTTCCTTGAAGATAGACTTATCATGTGGTATCATGAGCTTAGATTGATCAAGCTTCACTTCAAGAGATAAGTCCATCTTCTTAATTTTGTGTTGCTCCATCGCTTTCTTGCTTGTCTTGATTTGTTTTCTTCTATTCACCTAATTGGTTACATAGTTCTTATCATTTTTCCTTTGGAACCATTCAACCATTGTGCCTAAGAACTCAACCATGGTGAATTTGTGTGCCTTTTTACACTTTATTTGCATCTTGTTTCATCTTGTATTTCATCTATTTTTAGTCATTTTTATTTTCTAATCCATATGTTTTGTCTAAAGTCATGGGTAGTCCACACATGTCATTACTTGCTTGTTTAGCTTTTTAAATTTGCTATGAATTTTTGTTGTTATATGTGGATTGGAGAGTTGCACATTATATTCAGTGGAAATTTGAACACTCTCTTCTTCCTTGGAGCCTTGGAAATGCACCATCATATCTAGATATCCTTGGTTATCTCAATGTCCAGTGGAAATTTTCTTGTGCTAGCTTAATCACGTAAACATCCTTTTAGTTTTGGCTATTATGTGCTTTGAGTTGTTTTAATTTTCTGCATTTGATTTCATACTTGTTAATTAGTCCTTAGAAAGTTCTTTAAAGTTAGGCTTCCATTGTGCTTGTTTCAAGTTTATACTCTAAATTTTGCTTCCTTTAAGTTTCCATCCTATTTTGCTTTTGGTTTTAAATTATATGCTACATGATAATGCATTGATAATGCTGATTATATTGTGGTGCCAAAAAAAGTGTTGCTGCGAAAAGAGACAAAAATAAGAAAAGGGCATAAAAAGAACAAAGAAAAAGTTCCAAAAAGAAGTATGTAAAAAGAGTAAAATAAAGTGTCAAAATTGTGCATTAGAATCACTACTAACATTTACAATTTGATTTGTTTTGTGTGCTTAAAGCTTTGGCAATTTAAATCTAGAAAAAATGTGCCTATGTTTGTCTCGGACATGAGCTCAATAAGTGTCATCATACACCATTAGCATTCGGCATAAGGAGACAAGAAGCATTCCTTCAATTCTAGTCTCTTTTGAGTTTTTTTAATCCAATGTAGCACCTTTCTTTAGGTAATTTCTTTTGTGTGCTTACCTTGTTTATTACGTTATTTCTAGCTTGTGTGTTATTGTTAAATCTTTGAGTATATTTTGCATAATTCACTCTTGAGTTTAGCATTTCTTCATTTAAGCTTTTCTTGACTTTTCTTTCTTGTCTCCTTTTGATTGTGGGGTTATATTTTGGTGGAATGCTCTCTTTAGAGGTGGACAAAACATTCACGGTAACAACTTAGGGGGTGGAAGCTGTAACACCCCTTTCGAGATGCTATATGAAAACACAATTTTTCCAAACTTCCAAAACAACCCTCTAATATCATTCTATTAAATAGGAAATTCACAACCATTTTATTTATAAAATTCACTTGTCAAAATGTCATTTGAATTAAACTTTATTATCCAAAATAAAACATCATTAAAAGTCAAACTAATTCGGTATAAGTTGTCATGGAGAACTTATTAGAAATCTTTCCAAATGAAAATAAATCTCATAGTCAAAAAACAGTTCCAAATGCTTTTAAAATAAAACTCCCAAGTCTTTCTCCCAAGCTCCTCATAGTTACACATCTCCTAGTTACACATCTCCCCTACATCTGCATCAATATCTACTCCCATACAACACAAGTTATATGATCATCACAAATGAAAACCATAACCACAAACATGCAAGGTGAGGTAACCATGTAACACATCCCATAACAATGTATCTCAACATACAACTCACCTAGCATTATAATAATATAACATAACTAATCCAAGATATCAACTATCACATGTTCTCAAAACCACAACATGTAATCATCATCATATTACCACTAAGTAATATCAAGTGGTATGACATTCTCTCACAACCAATGATGAATCTACCCATAGCTTGGGTCAATGCCTAGGCCCATTTCTTTTATTTTTTTGTCTTTTAATTAGATTAATAACTGTATAGGTTTAATATTTTCTGAGGTGTAACTACCATTTTCGTTGGGTTTGTATTTTAGGCCCAAATTTCAAGTGTTGTTCATATTTTCCTTGTATCTGTTTTGGGCCAAGAACGTAAGCCCATTTACACCAGGTCAGCGCATCCTAAGGTTTTGCATTTGGGCCGAATAATTCTACAATAGCCCTTACCTTTCATGCGTCGAGAGATAGCTTGTTTTCAGCATTCTTTTTGGGGACCAACAATTGGCAGCCCAACTCCATTCCACGTTTTCCTTCACTCGTCAACACCAACATGCGTCTTCTGTTGGGTCACACTAGAAGCCAGTTTGTAGCGCAACCCATATCTTCATCATGGAGACTTTGTGTTGTGTGTCTAAAATGAATCTCCTCTACAAGGTTCTTATTGTCACGCACCTTCACAACAACGACTAGGTTTCCATCTCCTCCTTCACACGCATACTTAGGATTTCAGATCTCACTTTCTTGGCTATGGTTTTCCTTCTATTCCCTTCATGTGTCCTTTCCCTTAGCTAGGATGTTCTGATCATGTTTCCTTTCCTTCTTCACGCGCCACTTCTATTAGGGTTTTTAGTGTTTCCCTTTCTTCAACCTATAAAAGGCAAACCATCGATTGTAGTAGTCAGCTTGATGAATATTTAAGAGTGGTTTATCCCCAATTTTTCGTCTAGCTCAAAACCTTAACCCTGGTTTTTGCACCTCTTAGGGTTTAGGAACTAGTGATAGTGTCCGAGAGGTTCCTCTGTTGGAACGAGAGAGAGTCGAAGCCTTAAATCCATCAAATATTTCAGTCTTCCACTACATTCCACTGATTCAATCGAGATGCCGATGAGTTTTCATGAGCTTCCGACCTTACCAACTAACCATTCTAGCTTTCATACGCAACAACACCTCTTGGAAAAGTCCCTTCCTAGAGAGTTGTCGGAACATGCCCTCAAAATTGATTGCTTGGAATAATATTTGAGGAAGCCAAAATTCTTATGCTTGGATGGCAAAGGGATGTCACGATAGAGAAAGTTGTCATGCCAAATGCTTTAGTTCCTATGCCAACAGATGAGGTATATATTGTGGCACATGCATTTCTATCTTTTCTCACCTGGCTTAAATATTCGGTTGGTTCTATTTCTAACTCCCCGATATGGACTTTTAAGCCATACACTACATTATTTTAAAGTGTCCATGTTAGTTATGTTTTGACTTACTTAAATTATTTTCCATGTAATAGTAGTTGTATCGAGAGGAAAGTCCAAAATAATTAGTGCCAAAACCCTTCCCCGCACTAGTGAAATAAAATCTCTAGGAATACTACCTTGTTGTGATACAATTGAACCAATGCACTTGTTGGAAAGATTAGATTCGTATTACACCATCAACAATGTGTTTGATGTCATGAGTGATTGAGAAGAATAATTGAACCAGGTGAAGTTGATAGTCGTTGTACTTGGAGAGATTGATACTCGGTGTAGCCTGGAGAGGTTTGTACTCGTATACCTGAAGAGGTTGAAACTGTAACCTGAATAAGGTGATAATCATTGCTAGCCAAAGGTAATGATTAGTAAAATTTCTTAAGCAAGTTGCTTAAGAGACTAGACATAGCTTCAGATGGAGGTGAACCAATACAAATATATCGTGTGGATTTTCTCTATCCCTACTCTTTTACTTTGAATAGTTAGTTCCCTTATATTTTTTTCTTTGAGTTTGTAGTTTTCGAATTTGTTTTCAAGCTTTATTCTTTCCCCCTTCTAGATTCACATTACACCAACAAATTACAAGTTATATGAAGAATATCATGAATATTATATTCAAGCTACAACGACAATATAACTTATATTAAGATTGATGAAGATATTCAAGAAAGGAAAGAATGGATAATTCAGAGATGCAAATAGTTTGAAAGCTATATTTAGACTTTCCTTATACAAAGAAAAATGAAGATATTGATGAAAAGTGAAAGTATTCATAGATGGAAATACATCATCAAGAATATAAATACATAGGCCTAGATGAAGAAAAGAAGGTTAATGAAAGTTGTTTAAAAATAGAGAACACAAACAAGAATACACAAGAAAATGGAAAAAAGAAAATCACTAAGTGTTAAGAGCCTTTTTTTAGTCGCATTTAAGGCCAATAAAAATTCAAATTTATCCCCCTAGTGTAGTTAGGGAAATGACTTGAGATCAATCTAGGTAAATAGTACTTGTTAATTCTTAGATTATATAGTTTATCCTTGCTAAAAAGGAACCAATGCAATAGGAGAATTTAAAAACCTAGATTGAAAGAAACTAACTAGGTGTATGTAGTGAAAAATGTAAAAAGATGCAAAGGATGATGCTTCAATACCAATAAGAATATATTGTCGAATGTAATGATTTTTATTTACAGAATTTATGCATTTAAACCAAGTTCAATGAAGCTAAAGTAAGATGCAATGAAGATGACATGTGCAGGCTATGTACAAAGGATGGCCTAATATGCAAAGATACTGAGTTATGTAGGGTAGAAAACTGAAATCATGAAATGCAAACTATGAAGTGGCTATTGGGTATCAATTCACTTACACATATTGCAAACAAAAAAGATTCAATAATAAATATGCTTTAAACTACTATATTGCATCAATCCTAACACCAAGCAAGGTAGTATTGTAGAAAAATGGAACATAAACATAACTCAACAACATCAAGTTAGTTAAACCACATTAACCGCATGAGTAAACACAAGTAATGTGGAAATAGATTTCTAAGATGAATGCAATGGAAAAATAGCCTAGAACTGCGGAAGCTATTGGAAATGTAGAAATGAATGATGAATCAACTAATATTGAGTTACTGTGGCAACAAACATAAAATAACCTATAAAATAATCTTAAAAAGACCCCTAATTTTTCATTTGTTCAATTTAGTCCTCCAATTTCTTAAAAATGTTCAATTTTGTCCTTTCCGTTAAATTCATGTTAATGCCGTATCCATACAGTGCCATGTGTCATGTTATTGTCATATGAGAGTGTTTCTTTTCAATTTAGTCTCCTTATTTATAATTTTGATCCAATTTGGTTCTCTCTTTTTTTAAAATAAAGCAATTTGGTCCTTCTCCAATTTGAGACTAAATGAGTAATTAAACTTAATTACAACTTATATGACGGTCATCTAATATGCAAAATTGTGGTTCACCGTGATACAAGTGCAATATGAATTAATTTTGAACCTATCTATTCGATACAACAAATGCAAGAACTAAAATATTCTAATATGCATTTATCACTAAAAGAAAATTTGATATTACTAATGGCTAAAACCCATCAGTAAATCAAAATTACGAAAGAACTACTTAGGGCAAAAAATATGTCGGTAAAATCATCATCGTCAAACTTTTTCCAATGGAACAGAAAATTCGTTAGTAATTAACAACAATAAATTCCATAGGTAAATTCGTCCGACGAAAAAATTCGTCAATAAATTCGTTGGTAAATACTAGGATCCGGTTAATCTTCTTCCTCCTCTCTCCTTCTTCTTCTTCCTTTTATCTTTTAATTTTTTTCTTCTTCCAATACTTTCTCCTCCCCACCTCTTCCTTAGTTGTCGGTGCCGCCTCTGCCACCACCATTTTCGTTTGCCGCTGCCACTATAGTAGTCTACTGCTCCTCCTTCATCTCCTTTTCTTTCTTCTTCTCTCACCTTTTCTCTTTCTTTTTTTTTCTCTTTCTACTCCTTCACTATCGTCGCACTACCACAGCACTACCGTCGTGCCACCAATATATCGCCATCGCACCGTTGTCGCGCCACCACCATGCTATCTTTGCTCCTTCGACATCTCTTCCTTCCATTGCCTCCTTCTCTTTCCTACTTCTTTTCTTCTTCCTTCTTCTTCTTCTCTTATTTTTTCTACCACAAACTTAATTTATAATACCAATCTTGTCAATCAATAATGAAAAAATCGTTAGATTTCTGATGAAAAAATCAATCAATAATATGAATTTTAAATTACCAACATATTTTAAATTTTATAATTATCAATGGGTTTTATTCGTTGATAATTTATAATAAATCCAAATTGGGCAGAAATTTTTTCATTCAGTTTACCGACAGATTTATTGACAAAAATTTGTAGGTGATAAAAATTTTAAATTATCGACAAATTTTATCGACGGAAAAATTCGTCAATAATGAAAATTTGTATTATCGATGAATTTACTGACGAATTTTACTAATAGTATGCCACTATGTGAAGGCACGAGGAAGAACTACTTCCATTAGGCATGGGCTCTTAGTGGTGTTGTGCGTTTTGATTTAATGAGTCCAAGTGGGTCCAAGTCCTTATTTGTAAAGAAACAAATGAATATTACTTATGAGTGACATTGGGTGTGTGATTGGGCTTTGTAATATTTTCACACAGTGAAGTTTTACCCTGTGAGCTTTGGTTATACTCTCTTAATTTGAGAGTTTCTATCGTTATTTTATTTTAGATTTCTAAATCTCAAGAGAATATTCAAAAGATTGTACCTGAAGATTTGTATAGCTTTAACCAATAGATGTTGAGATTCATGATTTCTTGATAGGTTAATAATCATCAAACTTGAGAGTTTTATATTCATGATACTTGGGGAAGTTAATACTCCCATTGTAATCAATTTGGAATATTTGATTAGTGATATTTCTTAAGTATGTTGCTTAAGAGACTATATGTAGCCATTGCATTGAGGGTGAACTAGTATAAATTTTGTGTGTGCAATCTATCTTTTTTTATCAACAATATCCTTTATACTCTTACTTTGATTTTTTTTATATTTGCGCAAAAAATTTAAAATGTTTATAGTTTCTATTCATCCCACCCTCCCCTCGATCCCTTCTAGAGTCATATTGCGCCAACATGGTAAAAATAGATGAAGTGCGTAGAAGAGATAAAGTAGGCAAGTCAAGGTAAGGGAGTTATAGTAGTCGAGACACGTGTGGATGATAAAAAATGGACAGTTATGACATGAAACTTGATTATCTTAGTATTATTTCATTACTTTTTAGTGGCACGAGCTATTAAAAAAAAGAAAAAACAGGTTATCAAGTATTCTTTTATATACCATTTTCTTTTGTTGAGTTATCTTGTATGTTCATTCCTCATCTATTAATAGTCATATGCAAAATGAAGAATATGTTGTCACTCCTCGAAGTAATAAAGTAGCGATTTCCCTGAATCTATATTCATAACAATCATTTCTTGGATCTAATAACAATTGACAATCTCCACGCAATACAATTCACAATATCCTAGATGAACATAAGTAAATCTACCAAAGTTATATACTTACTAACTTGCTGGAAATTCAAAATATGTGGAGTTCCTTCCTTCAACATTGTATTACTATTTTATCATTAGTTAATATAGATTTCAGGGACTCTTGTTTCTCTTCATTAATCCACTTTCTTTTAGATTATTGTTTTTAAATTCATTTCTTAATTTTTTTTTCTCTTATTTGATCTCAATTTTGTTTAAATTCATTACAGAATAGTTAATTCTATCTTCTATTTATAATTAAGCTTTCTGTTTTCTAATTTTAGTTGTCCTCTGTTTGAAAGTTTACATCATCTACATTTGTAACTTTTCATCATCTACACATTATCTTTTGACTTAATTGATTCATATGTTAATTCAGTCGCTTTACTTTGTTGCTTTAATTCCATTTCTGTTGTATTAAACAATAATTTTTCATCATCTGTACATTTCTTTTCTTCATGAGTTGGTGGTCAATTAAATGTACTCTTTTCTTTTCTATTTAATTCCCTGACATGGTAGCATGTAAAAAATTATAATGAAAATATTAATTGGAGAAAAATAAACACTTTTAATGGTCAACATCATAACTCTCCAAATACTAATTCTTACTCTCTTTAAAAATCCTTACGAAAATAAGTTCTATATTGTCCACACACATTAGATGGTATCAAAAACTTTAATGATGCAGCAATTGTAATTGCTTGCAGACAGCAATTTTAAACATGAACATGTTTCCTATCAAATGACGACATAAGAAACTGAACCCTTCTAAGATGCGAGAATCATATGTGGCTACGAAGGATGTTTCCACTCATTAATGGAACCCATAGATTAATTGTTGAAGGATTGGATACTGCGAGACAACTTGAATCCACAGCTTTCATCTTGAGTTTTGCCTGTTTTTGCACTAAATATTTTTCAACTAGCTGGAGGGTTAATCACTGTTTACTTCTCCACAAGAACAAACAGTATTAGGAACTTTCACCTAGATATTAATTCTTTTATAGTACTTTATTTTTCACTATTTCTACATACTAATTAACTAATGTAACGTATTCAACTATTCATCACTTGCCAGTTGCTACCAGAGCAAGATAAAAAATCGAAAACGCTAACATATGTTTGATCAGACAATGGTTAAATGGTAGTAACACAACCGAGAAAAAAAAAAACTGTGGGTGATGTAAAACTACACTGTTCCTGAAGTGTGTTCTGACTCATTATAATTGATCAAGTTGGTGATGAAGCAAGCGAGTCTAAGGGTATACGTTCCACTAAATAATAGAGCTTTTCCTTTTAGTTGGTGGGTGGAACTTTACGTGAGAAATTGGATGGGATGATCTAAATTAAAGGAAAACTTTAAACAGTGGTTTACGACACTTATCTACATGCTATGCGTAGTGGGTTTTAATTGTTTTGTCTTAATCATTACTCGTGGTGTTATATAAGGAAGACCATTTCATGCACATAATAGCAACTAACCCTGCCAACCCTTTTTAACAAATATAGCAACGTTTGTGAAACCATGGAACACTTATGTGGAGCCAACGTTGGCAACATGGTTAGTAAGGCCAAGCCATATGTGTTAACTGTGGGGTTGCAATTTGGTATGGCAGGGACATACCTCTTCACCATGGCAAGTCTCAACCATGGAATGAGTCGTTTCGTGTTCATTGTGTATCGCAATGCCATTGCTGCATTGGCCCTTGCTCCCTTTGCCTTGATATTTGAAAGGTGTTAGTTTATCACCTTCTGCTACTTCTTAATCTGTTAATTTATACTCTTTTATGTGTTTTAAATGTGGAGTTACCATGTTTAACTAACAGTTTTATTGAATTTCTTGCAGGAAAGTTAGGCCAAAGATGACATGGACCGTGTTCCTGCAGATACTAGTACTTGGATTTCTTGAGTAATCACCCTAAACTTTTTGTTATTAGTGTATCATTAACATGACTAAATCTATACAAGGACAAACTTTTGTTCATGTTGGTAATTTGTTCGATATGTTTTATGTTGTAGGCCAGTGGTTGACCAAGGATTTACTTTCTTGGGGATGCAATACACTTCAGCTTCCTTTGCATCTGCTGTTATGAATGCCGTACCCTCTGTAACCTTTGTGCTTGCACTATTTCTCAGGTGAAGTATTTATTACTCATTTGGACTGTTATTTTTATTTGCTTGTTCCCCCCACTGAAAATATATATACAATTTTGTGTTGTATTGTATCAGGTTGGAGCGGGTGAACATGAGGGAACTACGCAGCCAAGCGAAAGTGGTGGGAACCTTGGTGACATTTGCTGGGGCTTTGTTAATGACACTATACAAAGGCCCTCAATTTGACCTATTTCATCATTCAAACACAACTCACCAACAAAGTGGAAGCCCCTCTTCTCAGAATAATCACTCACACTGGGTCTCAGGAACTCTCTTTATTTGCCTGGGTTGTTTCGCTTGGTCTTCCTTCTACATATTGCAGGTAAACTACATTAACCGATGCATAAACTATGTTATTACCAAATGTTAAAATTATTATGTTATTTGTATTAACAAAAGTTATTACGCATGTGATTTGATAGTTTTGTTTTGTTCTAATGTGAAAGAGAATGTGATTGTGCAGTCCATAACGGTGAAAAGGTACCCTGCGGAACTGTCACTGTCGTCGTTGATATGCTTGGGAGGTGCATTGCAAAGTGCTGTGGTTGCTGTGATTGCAGATCACAACCCTCGTGCATGGGCTATCGGTTTCGACTACACCCTCTATGGCCCTCTATACACCGTTAGTTCCACAATCTGTAACTTTCTTCAAATTTCAGCTCAACTTTATAAATTATCCCATTAAATTTAACTCAGTTTTGAACTATTTTTATTGTGAAGCAATTTTTTTTTTCTTTTAACGTAGTTGAATATGTTATTATGTATGTGCAGAAGTATGTTTTCAAACAGTAAATGTAATTGGGACACTTTTTCTTTTTTCTTTATTGTTTGCTGGGTTGCATTTACAAGTAACCACATCAGTGAACGTAAAGTATTCTTTATAAAAGAAACTAGTCATACAATCCTGATATAAAAGTTTTCAATATTAAAATACTATTATAATAAATTATCATACATAAAATACACATACATACAATAGCCATTGAAATAACTAAGATAAGAAAATTTTGGAACCAATTTTGAATGTATAGAAAGTATTTTTATTTTATTTTTTTATAAACTATGACTATATTATTTTATTTCTTATTTTTGAATATTTTTATTAGAAAGTGTTAATAATATCAGTTTAATAATTATCTATAAAGTAGGAAATTTATTTCAAACCAAATATGTTGTTGTTTGAACTTGGAATGAAAAATATTTCATGTTTCTCTTGTGAAGATTACAGGGAATAATGAGTTTTTTGTTTTTTTATTACAGGGAATAATGAGTTCAGGAATAGCATATTATATACAGGGGTTGGTAATGCAAAGTAGAGGTCCAGTATTTGTGACATCCTTCAATCCTCTTTGTATGATCATTGTCACTGCTTTGGGCTCCCTTCTTCTTGGAGAACATCTCTACCTTGGAAGGTATCTTCTTATTTTTTTCATTTGGGCCTGCCCAATACTTCTATTTTTCTCCATGTATTTCTATAATCCACACTTTCAATATTTATTTACCAAAAATTAAACAAAATTAAATGAAGAAATTTTTACAACATCAACCGAAAGCCTAACTGTCTATACCCACATCAGATGAAGTGTTTTATCCTTACACTCAAATTTTTCTGCATTTTTTCTTTTTCTCCTTTTATAAAGTGATTGTCCCCTTCAGGGAAAAAAAAACAGGATTAAGTAATAGAACTCTATCACCTTTATATCTCATTTTTTATTCATTCTTCAACCTTATCATATTTATAATAAATTATAATATTCACGAAATTCTACTTATGAACATTGATTTCAGTATCATTGGAGGCATCATTATCGCAGTGGGTCTTTACTCTGTGGTGTGGGGTAAAGGAAAAGATTATGTAGATGAGACTTCATCATCACCAGCAAGAACAAAAGAAACAGAAACAATGCAGCTCCCAGTTACCTCACCAAACAACAAATGAAAGAGAAAAAGAGAAAGTGTGTGTTGACATAGAAGAGAAAATTGCATAAAGCTACTTCCAGTGTTGGATTTATGTTGGCAGAAGTGACCAGTGACAGAGTAATATGCAATTGATATAGTGATTTGTGGTGCTTGTGTGGGCACTATATTTAGCCATGTTAAGTTCAAAGAAACACCACTTTGTTTTAAGTTTAATATACTAATTGTTAGAGATGTTTTGCTATCACCAAAAGTTTCAATTGTGAGTTAATGTATAATTCTATTGTCTTCTTTGCTCTATTTAGATAATTAATCAAGTTTTTTTTTTTTAATTGAGAGAAAATTATGTTAACTCCTAAAAGTTTTCTAATATATCAATATTTAATGGTAACTTTGATCTTTAGATTTTTCTAAAATTTCTAATTTTAGTTCTTAATTTTTTTTCCAGTAATTTAGGGTACACTTCCGTTATTTAATTTTTAAAAGTTATGAGGCATTGTTTAATTTTTTAATTCAAGTATTCATGTGTTTTGATTATTTTAGACATAAAAACGTGAAAAATAAAGAACAAGAAAAACGCTTGACCTTTTTTTTATAAGATTAAAAATAGTAGGAGAACTTGTTAACAAATATAATTTGTTATAGTAATTAAAATTAAATAAAAAATTAAGGACCAATATTACATAGTTGAGAAACTAAAATTGTGAATTTTTTAAATTATTGATACTAAAAACAACAAAATGTATTTTACTCAAAAGATGGCTTTTATAAATTGTACATAAATCGCTTTTAATTTGTAAAGAAAATGAAAGTATTTCCTTGTCTTAGAAGTCTTTACGAATAATTTTATGGAATGGTAGCTGACTTTTGTTTTTATAGCATGTCTTGAGGAGAAAGTGGGTCTCCTTTATGGTATTTTACTACGTAAAACATTTCTCCATAATTACGTAAATTGAATCTTATTCTTTTTTCACCAACTAGTTCTGATCTGATCCATTATAAAAGATTATGGAATGCTAGATCTGATTTCCATTTACAAGACAGAGATCAAGAAAAACGCAATAATGCATCAACAATTGTTTTATTCCAACTTTCCCAAAGATAAAAAAGTAACCACGTGATTGAATTGTCGCATCCACATTCTCCTTCATATCACTTAAAAAAGACAATAAATTTTAAAAGATAAAGCGGCAATAATTTATATATAGAAGACAGTTTTAATAATTTATTTGTCATATAATAATTAATAATCAACAACAATACCACAAAGTTATACATAGGATTTGTGTAATTTCGTTTTTCTTTTTCAACTATATTTTTCTATGAAGATGATTGTTACTTCATCAGCTTTGTTATGATATATATTAGTCTTTTACTATCTATAAGTTAAACTAGGATAGTAATATTTAAATAATAATAATAATAATAAAATTAATAAATAATAATAAACTATGATAAGTCTCCTTATAATAATCTAATTGCTTTTTGAACATTTTTGTTCAAAATCACTTTAAATAGTAGACTGTTGAGTTTAGATGAAATTAACAAATAAATAACCTGAATGACCTGATCACCACGTAATGAGTAAAAATGTTTCTTGTAAAAATGCTATAACAAGTAGTGATTGACCTGATATTAAGTCAATGTAAACATTTCTTTACAGCTTATATTTTGGACCGAAAGTAATTATGGATAGGGTTGAAATATTCATCAACATCAATATGCATTTGATTAATTGCTTCATTAACTAATATAGTATTATACAGTATTGTGAACGAAGGATCAACTTGAATATGCTTTTGTGAATCGGAGGAAATGTAATAAAATCTACCAAAGATGCTAAATGAAGTGCAAATGGTATGGACATGTATGTATGCAAAGTTTTTGATGAAAATACTAGGAAAACTAAGATCCAGGTATTGTGAATGCCTAAGCTACCAATGTATGTGCACTATACAATGTGAATATCATACACACAATCTAAATATGTGAGTTGCTTCTAATGCATGGATTGAACTCAATGAAGCTATTGGAAATGGATTAACAACATTATATGCAAAAAATAAAAATTTGAAAATTGCTCATGAATATTCATATATAAGAAACGCGAGAAAATAGAATTCCAAAGTAAATTTAGATGAAACAATGTGTGTGGAAGTGTTGTGCAAAACTGAAGTCACGAAATCAAAATTGTTGGCTTGAGTAAAAGTAACTCTAATCAAGAGACCATTGAATTAGGTTAGATGAATGTGCATCATCTAGTTTTCAACTTGTTTCCACCTTGAAACCAGTAAAATTGTGAATCACAAACTCACACTATTAATAGCAATTGTGGATCAATTTAGTAGAAACAAAAATGGGAAAACGGAAGAAGAAGTAACACAAAAACAGAAAAACACAATTTCATTCAAAAGTAAATGTGAAAACATGTACACAAATGATGGAATGAACTTAAAATTGCAAACAAACGTGAACTAGGAAATATCTTGATCCAATGCTGGTTGTGCAGTCACTGATCCAAGCTCTATCCAAGATTAAGTAGAAACAATGGTGGAAAACAGAGAAAAATTGAGAGGAAAAATGTTTTGGTGTTATGAAGCGTCAATGATGGAATGGTGTCTATGAGTCGTGCATGATTGGGTATTTTAGAACGCGAAGGTGATGGTGTTGTGTGGTGTTGTGATAGTGTTCGAATGAGTGTATGGCGCCAATATGTATCTCAATTTTCAACACCTATGATTAATTATTACAAGTTGGATTAACTACCAAAAACTCCATCCTACACTAAGTAATTAACTAATCTTGACCAACCACCTAGGTACGCTTTGCCATTTGACTTTACATGTAGGAGCAAGTCAACCTCCGTGAATGCATTTGTCCATTGGAGGTCTTTAACCTTCTACAGCAATTTATTCATCCAGTTGTGAGAAAGCTCACCAATGGCCTCCAATTTAACCCCTCACGTGCATCCTCCTAGGGTAATCTTTGATTACTTCCCATACTTCATCTTTGCATCAATTCCCTTTGGCATTTAGAATGACATTGAAACATTGCCATGCTAGCTTCCCTGAATTCAAAATTTGGAAAACAAGTTAGCACTCCCAACCCAAAACTATGTTAGAAACTAAAGCTACATTAGTGAACTTTATAAGAAAAAACTAAAATTAGAATTTCCATGGAGCTTTTAAATATCTTTCAACCATCTCAAGGTTAGCACAAATGTGATTTAGATTTCTAAAGTTTTCCACACAAGTGCATTGCCAATTGGACTTGAAATTCAAAAAGTCAACTTTGGTAAAGTCTTCATCAAAAAGTCAACTTTGAGTAGCATATTTTGTAGATTTAGATTCTCCCATGGCTTTCTCCGATCACTTTAAATGCTATCCTTGATCCTTTTATTTGTATTACACTCAAAATCTTTCATGTAAGAATTTTGAAGTGAATCAACATGAATTTCTTTATCTTCGTCAGATTGGCAAGGTGCGTCTAAACTTAAATGAGTTTTTTTTCACCACTTATTAAAGATAAAATGAACTTATTAACATGATCTACAAATTCACACCAGTACAAGGAAGGGAAACGACAACAGTTATTTTTAACTTTTGGCTTTGGGTGTGCACCCGAGACATATGTAGGCGAGGTAAAAAGGCAGTTGTTTATGCCTGGGTTATGAATCGAGGCATATTTAAGCATTACTACCTCAGTTCCCTCCCAACCGAGGCCTAATGGGCATAAAAAAAACTAAATGTATTTTTTGCTTCGGGTCTGACCTATCTGAGGTAGAAAGTGAGATTTACTGCCTAAGTTATGTCCCAACTGAGGCATATTAGCTATTAGAAAAATAATAATAAATTTGAAATAACCTTCTGCCTCAATTTTGGTTACAACCGAGGCATAAAGGTGTCATTTTTTTTAAATATAAGTTCTGTTTCTTTCATATTCAACACATTTAACTTGCAAATTTTCAACCAAAAAACCAAAATTAGTCAGAAACAAAAGCCAAATGCTATTCAAACAGAAAATGTGGCAAAATACTTAAATATTATTCATAATAATGTAGTTTCATTACAATCTCATATGCTACCATAAATAGATATATTAAGTACTATTGTACATTTGTATAATGTACTTTACACAAGCTATCCTTAAATATTTGATGGACTTGGCGGGGATTGATGTAGTGGTATTGAATCTCTACACATAAGATAATAATTTAAATTAGTATATAAACTAAGACAAAATTGTAGATAAGTATTTTATATAGTGAAATTATTATTGTTTCCTAACCACTTATGATACGAGCACGTACAACGGTTGACATTCATTGCATTACATAATAACCACACTCATATGAGCCAGTTTGTAAATTACACTACAATGAATGCACAATAGTGATTATTGAGGAAGAAAAGAAATCGAATAACTATAATACTATAGACCAAAATGCCAAATCTGGAGGCCTAACCATGCTAGCCCTTTTGTCATAGCATTTGGTTTCCCTAACAACATTCTATGTCCAACAATTGAACTATGAAAAAGGTAAGGTGTTAAAATACAATTATATAAGAAAGAAAGATCATAAAATTGAGGTTCTTACCAATCTATAACTTGGAAGGAAACCATCACAAATAAGATATTCCTTAATTTCAGTTGCATTCAACTTTTTCAAACAGTTCACACAAGGACATCTAAACTTTACTTCATCATCACTTCTACCTTCATTATGTTGAGCAAAATGTATAAATTATTCTACTATTTTCTCATACTCAACACTAATGTGTGGTGACTAAATCTAGTCTCGATCCATACGTATATATATTGAAATTGTGTGAACAATTTTAGTAATCTTTAAATGAATGATCACCTCGCTTTTATATTTAAGGTGTGACCCTATCCCATTCAAGAATATTCAGTTCTTCTAGTTTATTAGTACATATTAATTTTAAAACACATATCTAAAATTTGACGAAATGTTACCAGCATTTTGTATTGGTCTTCAGGTTAACGAAATGAAAGCGATTATCAACCACAATCAAATATGCACTTGAAGATCAATACAAAACACAATTGACAAATATTCATGAATATTGAGATATGTATATTAAAATAGACATATGCACTAATAAACTATTAAAAAGTAATTAATCTTCTTAAACTGTCCAACCGAACAATTCAAGATTAAATACATTTAAATTATTTATATTGTCTCCTCTTAAAAAAATACATCTTATTTCAATTAAAATAACTTGGATACAGTAAATAATTTTCATATTTAATCTCAAACAGAAAACTCAAGCTAACTTCATGCAACAATGATCTCAGATCAAACAAAATAAATAAATTTATTTAAGCATGTAATTAAAACAATTTATGTAACATACAAAAAATAAACAATATACTAAAAAATTATAGGCTCAGAGTAAATTAAGAACTTGGGAGCGTGAAACATGAGCAACAATGGAGGAGAATACAACTATTAGACTCGAAAAAATTTAGAAAAAAGGGGAAACACATAGAAAAATTGATGGATTGTTTGAGATTGTAGATTTATTTAGATTAAGTATTTTATTTAATTTGATATATGATGGAATAATTAATTGATTGATTTAAATTAAGTGTTGTTTATTTATTTTAATTATTTACTTAATTATGGAATGTAAATTATATATGTATA
>Ga0099823_1001944_pt1 | contig 18059 bp, 11 predicted proteins | sample CowpearedBW_FD_76831 | JGI IMG/M metagenome (GOLD analysis project Ga0099823, IMG submission 76831) | Root nodule microbial communities of legume samples collected from California, USA - Cow pea red BW | ecosystem: Host-associated > Plants > Roots > Nodule | place: USA: California | collected...
CGGCACTTAAATCCTGGATCACTTGTCACACCACCACCTATTGAAATGGCTTCATGTTATACCAACCCACCTCATCCACGAACCAACATATGTTAAATTCTTAAAACTTAAGGGCTACTACTTTTATGCGGGTGAGGGAAAACAATGTTTCACAGAAAAGTATAGGTTCTACATTACATTGTTTTCACTTACCCACATAAAGGTAGTAGAACTTAAATTTTGAGAATTTAACATGCTTGGTTCGTGCCTCTTCACTAATGTGGACCACAACAGAACGAAAAACATCAATCCTGCTTCACCAATCCAGTCTTGAACAATACTGTTTTAAAAAAATCCAAACTTTATCATATATTAAAAAAAAACATAAATAAAAATGTCTCATTTTCACAAACATCAATGAATAAAAAAAATTTGTTGCAATGGGTAAACCCAAAACTTTTTCTACTTCACCAAAAGGGAAATGACGAACCCAGTCCGAAAGTATCTTCCAAAACGGACGAACGAGAAATTTGCAGAATGAAGGAAGAAGAAAACTACGGCCATGGAGGAAAAAGAAAATTACAGGGGTGACGAACAATAGACTGCGAAGATGGAGGAAGAAAAAACTTGGGGGAAAATCAAACCTAGGGATGGAGAAATCACAAACTGTTATCCACTTCTCTCACCACTTTCACTCTGCTCTCTCTCCTTACTTCTCTCACTTCTGTAACTTCGCTCTCTCTCTCTCTCCTTGATTCTCTCACTTTTGTAACTCCTTCAACCATCCTTTCTCTCTCCTACTCAACCATTCAACATGGAAATGTAAAAACAAAAAATTCAACAATAAAATATCACTATCACGTCAGGTAATAAGATAAGTTCTTAAAAAATTGTTGTTAACATATCATTTTCCACTAAATTAGGGTGGCGAACACTTTATTTATTATAAGTGCAATTAAAGATTGACCGCTTACACTAGATATAATATTTAAACTATATTTTTACTAACATTTTAAGAAAAGAAGTTAATTCATGGTTGAATTTCATAATATTATGTTATAAACTTCATATATAAAATTTGAATTTTTTTATCGATAGTTTATATAATAATTAATACGCATATTTTGTATACACAATTTAATTAATAAAAATATGAAATTTAATAATTGAATTGATTAAATTAGCATTCTACAAGCAGTTATTTAATGTGTGATTTGCCTAAACTACACTTAAATATTTAAAAAATCAAATGATTAAATATGTAAAGAAAAATTGTAGTAATATCATTATTAGTCTTATTTGAATAAGGTTTTTCATATGCTCCTCCTTCCGAAAGAGAAAAATACAAAGAAAAGTTTCTTTTACAATTAGTTTGGAGAAGCTTTCTTTCTTTAATTTTTTTTAACTTATAAGTTAATTTTAATTGTCAAATTCAAATTTTTAAGAGTAATACTTTAAATCGAGGATAGAAAAATTCCAATATTCTTAAATCTGATGAGCAATAAATCCATAAAACTCAAATTATATGAACCAAAATATTAACGCCATCCTTGCAATTCCTTCTATATAATGAACACATTATAATTAAAATGAATACCTTTTTCAATATTCTAAATAAATTCTCTGATTAGTATTACAGTATTTAGCAATAATTTAAAAGTATACCTTTTTTCAATAGTTTAAAAAAAGTCTGAAATATATAAATTATTTAAGTATTATTCTTTTTAATATATGATTGCTATAAAATATAAGGAAAAAAGGATGATAATTATATGGCTATTTCTTTTTGTAGTCCATAATTTTTGTAAGATTAAATATATTTTTGGTCTCTTAATTTTAAGTGAAAATTGGAATTAGTCCCTCTTCAAAATTTTAGTTTAATTTAGTCATTAAACTTTAGAAATGTGTGAATTTAGTTCTTTAACTAAATTTTGTTAAGTTTATTTAATGTTTCAAACGCATTTCAAGATAGCATTTGAGTTGTTTACATCGTTCGACATATTTTCGCTTCAATTATAGTTGAGAAACACATTTGAAATGTCAAATAAATTTAACAAAATTTGATTAAAACGATTAAATTCACGTATTTCTAAAGATATGGGACTAAATTGGTCCAAAGTTTCAAAGAGAAACTAATTTTAATCTTCACTGAAAGTTAAAGGACTAAAAACATATACTAAAATGAACTTTATAGAATGTTTTCATACATTCTAAAAAAATTATTCTAAAACTAATGAAAATTGATTAAAAAATAATGGGATGAAAAAAGTCAAACCCTAATTATGTGTTTACCAATTCAGAATTTGTTTATTTATTAAATTTATTGTGATACTTACGTTTAATTAATAAGTTTTTACTCCCATGGGAGAGTTTTATTTTAATCCTACTTATATGTTTTACAAAAGGTGAAATAAGTATTGTGGGTTAACTACTAGAAATTTTCATATTATATGAGATTTTTCTTTCAAATTTGTTGAATAAATTTAAAAGAAAAAACTTTTTTTTGTCATTTTTTCTAAGAATCTTAATTGACAGGTATTTTCTTCATGGATAATTATTTCCTACAAAATTATAAAATTCGCAAGTATTTCCTACAAAGTTTCTTGCGAAAGTGTTTTATATAAAATATTTTGCAAAAAAATTGGTAGCAATTTCTTGCAATTTTTTTTCATAACAAAATTTGCAAATATTTCCTAAAAAAAATATTTTTAAAACAAAATTGACAGGAAATATGAATTTTTTTAGTAGTGGTTGAACTTGATAGTGTGACGTGTAATGTTGATATGATCTTTAATTTCTTTTAATATACCCATTAAATAATGTTTTCTTATCTTCCTTTAAAAGAATGTTAAAGAACAAGAGATTTTATAAGAGAAAATATTTTACAAGAACCAAAACATACTAACCAAAAATAATAATTTCAACATTTGTTGGGAAGAAAAAGAATTTATTTCATAGAAACTAATATTAAAATCCATTTATAGTAAAACCTTAGAAAATGACATTTTAGAAGTGATAGTGGTTCAAAAATAGTGAGACTCAATTATTTTAATATTAAATGGTTTTAGTATAAATAGTTTTGTTATAAATGAGTTTCATTATTTTAAAACATACAATCTCTTTATAAACAACTCTTCTAGAGTTCTCTGACTTCTCTCTAGGAGTTCTCACCTTTTGTTCATTTGTTTGAAGATAGGAGATCGCTTAGGTGGTCCTCTTGGCAAGCTCTTCCTTTCTATCCGATCAGTTTCTTCAACCGTGTAAGTTGAACTTTTTGCTCGTTTTCTTGTGGGTCTTCTCTGTTCTGGCTTGCATTTGACCCTCCTTTGTTTGCATGTGAGGTTTTAATCATCAATATTAGTCTTTGTTGGTCAGTGATTATAACAGTAGGTCCTTATTGTTCTTGTGTTGTGTTGTTCCTAGGTATAGACAAAGCATCCTGCGGAGATAAATGTGTTTAGGTGTTCCTTGAGTTGTTCGAGTCTATTCAACCGTTCTATTAGGTATGGAAACTAACTGTTACAATCCAACATTTTAATGACTTAGTTAACTGATTGGAGATGAAAAATTGAAATTTGTATGAGTTAATTTATGTATTTAATTGAGCTGTGAAATTGAGAAGTAGAAATTCTAATTGCATGTTAAGGTTTTGTGATCAAATTTAGTGATGCTTTGTGTATTGTATTGCAAAGGTGTTGAATTAAACATGGTTGACAATAAAGGTGCGATTTTTGTCATTGCTTGTTTATAAAATCTGAAATGGTTGAAGGGATTGTGAGAATTAAGGCTTTGAACAATTGAGTTCAAGTTTTACTTAAAAAAAATCTTATTTCTAATCAAAATTGGAAAATCCACAAGTTGTGAGAAAATCCACATGTCACCTGTGGAACTCGCTGGTGTGAATTCTGCATCATTGAACCAAATCCACTGGTTACTTGTGGAACCTTCTATTTTCTTTCTTCACTTTTAACATGAATTTTTGCCTCCTCCCTGTTATGTGTGGCCTTTGCATTTTTCTTTGTGTTTCACGAAATTTTAATAGTTATTCTTGAACATTGATGTTTCAGAGTGTTTGTTACATGAAATTATGAAATATGATATGTGAATATGAAAATGAAATTAAGGATGTATATAATTGTGATAGTATTGTTCTAAAATTGTGATGATAATGGATTTGTTGATACATACGAGTATTCTATGTGTTTCACGTAATTTCATGGATCTCATGGGGAGATTTTATGGTGGTGTTATTTTAGTGTATGTATTGGACTATGGATTCAAGTAAGGTGACATCTTGAAACTCTAATGATCATTCATGTGCAAATAGAGTAGAATGGATCATGCGATGAGAGTAGGAGGAGGTCCTACTCTATGGTAGGATAATGGCCTTGGATGATGATGGATTAACCTTGTGTGTGGTAGGGTGAAACCTATTGGCAATGGCTCTACAGAGTAGTATAGGTCATTACAAGTACAAGTCATAGTAATCCTAATTCCAAATGCATGTATCCGAATAATTGAGTTTAGTGTTAGCTGTTTGTGTGCAATTATGTGACTTATTGTAGTTTTTCCATGTATGGCTTATCATTGTTATGTTTTAAATAGTCTTAAAATAACTCTTTTGTATACTAGCTTACCTTTTCACTTTGTGGTCTTGTGTTGTTTTATTCTTTTGCGATGATCACCATTTTTGTGGGAGCAGTTGAAGATGCAGGTTTAGAGACACCTCTATAGGATGAGAAGTATGTAGTTAGAGTTATGAGATTGCAACAAATGTATGAGTGGTTGGTACGTTCAGTATAGGGAGTTTTTTTTGCGACATTGGTGTTATTGTATAAATGGTATATTTCTATAGTCTAAACTCTTAAAGGATTGTATTAATATACTTTTTATTCTGTTAATCTACCTTTGAATATTATTAAGAAATGTCTTATTTTATTAGTTTTATACTATTAAAATGGGATGTTACATTTAATGCATGGATATATATTATGATATTTTTCTAAAACTACAATTGGATAATTAATGAATGAAATAATAATAGTAGTAGAGTTTTAAGACTAGACTCTGTAATTTTTTTAATCTTCACGAGAAAGAGATCATTTATATTATTTATTATTTACGAATTTAAATAATTAAGGGTTTTATTAGAGAAACTTGAAAGAGGTAGAAAGTTGAAAATTTGAAGTGTGGAAGAATGGAAAGAGAAAACATAAAAAGAGTGTTCTTTTCATTATGTTTAAAAACTTTTAAGATAAATGAGGGCAAATATAACTAGAGTTTAAAGTCCCAACGCAATATTCACTTAGCATCACAATTGGTGCTCAAGTTGCACACAACTAATGCCTTGCAACATAAAGATGGCACCCAACACTCACCATTTGATCACCACCATAGTTGACGCTCAAGCTGCACAAAGCTAGCAGCATAAAATTGGCACACAACGCTCTAGCTCTTGGAGCTCTTTGGAATTAATTTTCAGGTGGAGCCCAACGATAGAGACCTGGTGCCCAACACTCAAGCCCTTGGAGCTCCCTGAAATTAACTTTCCAAGTGGTGCCCAACGGTCCCTAGGTGGCGTTTAACGCCAATGAAAAAAATTCAAAAATTGTTATGCATAGTGTTGGTCTTTCGATGGAGGATCACCATAGAGTTACTGTTGACATGAGAAGCCAAGGTGGTATGCTTCTTGAAGATTTGATGAAGATTTAATGAAGCCCTTTTGAACTATCTTGAAGTCATTACCATTGGAATGAAGTCTACATTGATGAAGGAAAGGAGATTTGATGGTATTCATGTTGATCAAGGTTGGAACGTATGCTCTCCACATAGTTACATCATTAAGAAAGTGTTTTTTTGAGTTTGTAATTCATGTTGTAGACCTTGTAGCATTAATTAGATGTATTTGGTCTTAGGTGTGTCTTTTAATTTGTTGAATGGTTTTTCAACACATTAAAATTAGGGATGGCAAAAATACCTGCACCCGTGCATATCCGCGGCGGATAATTACTACCCGCAGGTATTTATTACCCGCGGGTAGCAGGTAGCGGGTATTTTAATACCCGCTTATAAACGGGTCGGGTACGGGTATCATACTATCCGTACCCGCAGGTACGAGTATCATACTATCCGTACCCGTGGGTACGGGTATCATACTATCCGTACCCGCAGGTACCCGTTACCCACAAAAAATTAAAATTAAAATTTAATTTATATTTTATTAAGTTAAATTTAATTAAAATTAAAATTAACACTATATTTTATTATGTCAAATTTAATTATAATTAAAATTTAATTTAATTTATATTTTATTTTTATAATTTTATATTAAAAATTTATAAAATATATATTTTTTAAATATTTGCGGGTATCGGGTATCCACGGGTACCCGCGGGTTTTAAAATTATCCGCGGGTATTTTTTAAGCGGATACACGACGGGTAAACGGGCGGGTAGCCGGCAGATTTTTTTTTGCGGGTCGAGTTGCGGGTAGGCACTATCCGTGCCTGACCCGTTGCCATCCCTAGTTAAAATGTGTTTTTTAGTCTGTTGAATGGTTTTTCAACAGGTTAAAAGGTTGGCTGCAGTAGTCTTAAATTACAACAAATTCAATCCGTTGATTTATTTTTTAATCAACTGATTTCACTTAAGTCAAGTGAAATCAATCGATTGATTTGGAAATCAACTTGTTGAATTTCGTAATTGTTTGACTATAAAAGTTTTGATTTTTGAAAGAGAGGTTTGTTGATCATTTTTTAGTGCGAATTTGTTCTGGAAACTTGTGGAAATTCTTTCCTTCATGATCACGCAGTTTGTAGTAGTTGAAGATTGATCTTGGATCAATTCTTGAAGCTTTTGGCTTGGTTTGAAGCTTGGATAAAGTGGTTTGTGGTAGGCTAGGTTGGCTACCACTGAGGTTTGATCTTTCTCAAGCTTTGTGTTTGTGCTTGGTGGTTTTCTAGGTCTGCAAGAGGGTTCTTGTTGTGCTGGTGTTACTCTTGTGTGATTCAAGAGTCTTTTTGTGTAGTTTTTGCATATTTTGAAAGTGTAAGGGTGGATACTTTGTAAATCTTTTGAAATAGTGCAAAGTCAAGCTCAGGTTGTCTTGACAAACTAGATGTAGCTCAGTTTTGAGTGAACTAGTATAAAAATCTTGTGGTCTCCTCTCTTCTCTAACCTTTTTCTCTTGCATATTCATTTTAAAGTTTCAAGAACTTGTGTTTTAATCATCTTTTTCATGTTTTCATGACATCTGTAGTATTAAGCATGATTGCATAACCATTTAGAACCTGTCTTGATCATTCTTGTGCATTGTTCTTGGTTTAAAACTCTAATATGCATTTCTTTATTTTTCCTAGTATTTCAGTCAATTGTTTTCCTATTTCAATCTGTTGATTATACTAGAACAGAATCTGTTTAGTAAAATCAATCGATTAACTCTGTTTTTGACCGATTGAAAGTGTACAGTTCAGTAGTGTTTGCATCCTAACTTGGTGATCTAATTGATTCAATTAAAGGTGGTTTTTAGCTTTCAAAGATAGCCTAAATTTTTAACTAGCCAATTCAAGTCCCCTTCTTGTCATTTCAACCATTTCAAAACTAACAGTTACAACATTAATGAGACATCAACCCAACCAACACAATTATATGGTGCTCAACTTTCTCATTTTTACTCAATATGGAACTTACACTCACACTTGGATTCCCAATAATCTCCCCCTCAAGTGTGAGACTTTCAATACAGGGACTTGTCTGAGTTGGCCACAAAGACAAACCTTTGGCTTTGATACCACTATTGAGTCTTTCAAGGGAGGATCACCAGGGAGTTACAACACCAATGAGACATGAGCCCAACCAACATATAAGGGATTGACACCACCTCCAACCCAAAACCTTAAGGCAATGGGTTTATGAGTCTTCATCCTTATATAGTGCTCAACTTTCTCATTTTTACTCAATGTGGGACTTACACTTACACTTAGATTCCTAACACGTAGGATGATCCAATACTCTAAAGTTCTTCTTAGAGGGTTGATGACTCTATTGTCTCCTTTGTTTGCTTGATCAACCATATTTTTTATTAAAGAAAATGTTCCTTTTGATTTTCCTTTTCAACAGTTCCATGTTTTGTTCAAAAGTCAAATTCTCTACAATGGACTTTCCTATTACTAGCATAAATACACAAAATTCCAAACAGTAAAAAGGAATATGTATCTCTTGAAATTACCTCCTGTTGAGGTTTGTGTGAGAGCAAAACAAAAAATAAAAATTGAGACTTTACAAAATACAAAATTAAAACTTTACAAATATACACATATGATCTTTACAAGATATGTACTAATTTACAAAAAGAAAGGTTAGAACTACCAAATACTTGAGTTAAATCCTCGGCAATGACGCCAAAAACTTGATGGGGACAAAAACTTGTTTAGAGTTTTATGTGTTGTAATTAAGTAGTGGAATAATTTGTTAATGGACAAAAACTTGGAGGGATGGTGAATTGGGCTCTTAATAAAAATTGTGCTTTAAAAATTTTTCCATTTAATATCAAAGATCAATTAAAATTCTTTCTTTTATTTTAATAATCACAATAAAATAAAGAGAGAGGGGAAGAGAAAATTGCACAAGGTATTTATATTGGTTCGGATCAAAAGACCCTACGTCCAGTTGTTAATCTCTAAAAAACGAGATTAACTCAATCACTAAAATAAATCACAAATACAATCATGGATAAGAAGGTTTAGGGTTTAGAAAACACCTCTCTTAATCACACAAGAGATGAATACACCTCCATTGAAATCGACAAGGGATGAACATCTCCTTTGAATCACACAAAGGATGATTGGCTTCTTCTAGCAACAATAGCGCACTCAATCACTCAAGATCCCACTTGATGAAAGTTATCGCTCTACCCACACTAGATTTTTCAAAGTCTTCCCACAGAGAGTTCTTAAGTACTCAGACTTTTCTAATTTCTGTATTTGATAATGAAAGCCTATCACTTTATTTATAGAACCCTATTTAGAAATTGTAATGTCCTAGCCAGAAATTACTTAAAAAAATAAATAAGAAATAAGATTCATAAAACATCTCATTTATTCTCGTGATTTCCCAAAACGCAAGAAAAATTAAAACTTCAAACGTCGCTTAAGTGGTAATTAAAACCGCAATACTTAGTTATTACATAACCAAATCATCCAAAATAGAAAGGTTACAAAAGAAAATCCATTATGAAATTTTGTAAACTGTCCCATAATGATCCCCACTCCGTCTATACGCATCTACAAGCTCACCTGCATCAACATCTGCTCTCATGTAACGAGTTACATGATCATCGTCACACACACAGATAGGGTGAGCTCATTTAAATAAATCAAACATATATCATACTAATAATACAATACATCATCTCTCATGTTAGTATTTTTTTCTCCTTTTCCTTAGTTATCCATTTCCAATACTTGTATTAGACGTCTATCATTTCTATACTCTTTAGGTGAGATCAATGATCAATCTTTGCTGCACGAGTGTCTACTCGCCCCTCCAACTACAGCCCACCACCTGATAGTCCACACGTGGGAATAACTTTGCCACAACATCTCACCGTGACACCAAGTGGAGCTCCCCAAAACAAACATAAGTTTGTAGTTGTCCCCAGACTACCAAAACTCTATCAGATGCACTGAAGAGAGCAATCATCCGAAACCTCGTCGTACGAGCCACAACTCGCACACTCCACTGGACTTCCTAAACCACTAGGCTACAACCTAGAATGGTCACGTGTTACCCCAATACGAGATGCACTCATAACTGCCCTCCCAGCCAAAGCCTCGCATCATGAACATCACCTAAAGTTGTGTAGAAACCTTTCCTTGCACACCATAACTGCACCAAAACCGCTTGGCGCGCATCTCACGCCGCTAGGCGAAATCTGGTTCTAGACGGCCTGGCGGGCATCTCACACCGCTAGGCACCAAGTGCCATCCAGGAATTTTGTTGCATCGTCACTGCCTGGCAGACCTCAAGCTTGCCGCCAGGCGCCATGCACCATCAGGGCTTCTACTACACCTTTTCTCGCCTGGCGGAACCCATACTGCCGCCAGGTGCCTCACGCGTACAGGGACCACTTCCACTGTTTTAGGTTAATATCACCTAGCCGCTTGCCCTCGCCGCTAGGAGCCGCACCAATAGCGAAATTGCTACTGGTTTTTGGCACATTAAATAGGTCCTAAGGGACCTCAAATTACACATTTCCAACTCACATCACCTTTACAATTATCCATTTATACTACGATGACTCAATCACAATGCACACATTTTAATCAAGTTAATAAGACAATTATTCTCCTTTATACACACCATGTTTTCTTTCATGTACTGAATTGAACTCTATCTTATTCTACTCAATATAATCCAATTCTTATATCCATACTAATCAACAATTAGGTATATCATGCCATCAAGATGGTGAATAATGTATATATACTTTTAAACTACACAAGTATGGATGCTCATAATCTTAATCACTTCAAGACATCACTTTCCATAATCCATTCGTGAATATAAATTTGATAAACACTTTTACACACTTTGCACCTATCATTTTCTCAGTTCTTAGAATATATTTAATTAACTCTAATGCACCTTCTACTCCACACTCCACATTACAATTCAACCTGTTAACCGTATCATGCATACTAATCACAGTCTATCACACACAACGACGCATTCAATTCACCCAATCAACCACTCCCAACATACGAACACACACAAAACAACTTTTCTGCTGGTCTGATGGGGCGCCTGGCGGCAGCCTCAGCATCGCCAGGCGGTGCGTGAAAAAAACTGGGTTCTGCCTCGGCCTGTTCGCACCAATCGTGACTTCCATACACCCCACTTATACTACCAATTCCAATTCGCGTTTTTAATCTAAAATATGAGTGGTGACATCACACGAGTCTATGTTAGTTTATTTCCATACCATTATCATACAAGCAACCCAATAAATCAAACCCGACACAATATTTCATTATCTCAACACCCCATAAACCCTAACCCCATATGGAATTCCAAATCATGCCAATTTCGCACAACATTCAATTCACATCATTTTTTCTTCTTTCAATAAATTTATACACACATACAAAATTAATTCCAGCAACACAAATATCACAAAACTCACCACGAACCAGAAACAAGCCAAAACAAGTGGCGTCGCTTGGCGGGCCACGCATAGCTGCCAGGCGGTTCAAGGAAAATCCAGAAAAATAGGCTTAAACACATGTGTCGCCTTGCGACGCATGAACTATCACCAAGCGATTTCTGGAAAAATCCAGAAATGGGAAGAACACGAGAATGAACAGGTTCTACACTTCCATTATGATTCAGAACATATATTCATACAATAGCAGAATGAAAACAAACAGTAAGAACTACCCTAACCTGGATATTCGTTGCTCAATTGCCCTTTCAATGCCCCTTTACGATTCCAAACCCTTGTCTCCACCCAAATCAGACTCACCCACTCTCTTTAGGTTCAATTTTATGCTCAGAAACCCTCCCCTACACAGTCCACATGAACTCCTTCTTTTCACACTCTCCTTCTACTCCCTTGGTCAATTACCCAAGCCCTTAATGATGGGTTATGGTTCAAAAACGAAATTAGCATTCAAATTGGTTTTAATTGGCTTTCAAGGCTCATTAAGAAGTGTTTTTACAACCCACCTTGGTTGCCTCCTAGGTTTTCCTAGGCCTCTTCACATCCTTGCCAAAAATAATGTTTAGCAAAAAGAAAGTTAGTTTTGTTCAAACCAAGGTTTGAACCCATCCCCACACAATTGCAATTGAAGTGCACAACTAACTCAACCAAGTCACGCTCCAAACACATCATTAAAAATAATAAAATTAAATAACACACCATTGGCATACATAAGACTTGAACCCAAGTCCTCTTACACATATAAAGTACTCTCAACCACTTGAGCTAGTACTTTTCCACATTATAAAGGTTAACATTTAATGCCATAAAGGCTTCTCCTACCTGCATTTATTAAATAATTATTTATTTAATTATTTAAATTCAGTGGGTCTTACAAAAATTAAGTTAAGAATATGAAAAGTTAAGTCATAACTACTATAGATAATCGATTATCACTTATGATAATCAATTATCACAGAAACTTTTATAAACATCTTTCTCGCTGTGATAATTTATTATCAACCAGGATAATCTATTATCATTAGGTGATAATCGATTAACAATAGTGATAATCAATTAACATTAGTGATAATCGATTATCATAGAGGTTTTTCTCAAAAATCACTTTTAACTGGGATAATCGATTATCACTAAGAATAATTGATTATTCTAATGAGTTTTTCCTTTGGACTTTTGACATACTAATTTAACTATTTTACATAACATACACAAATTACAAGACCTAAACAACTAAACCGTTACCTCTTCAATATATCTCTTGAATCTAAGCATTCTTTAAGTCTTCAACATTTTTCCATACATCATCATTAATCTTCCATACTTCTTCATAAGTCATCATCATCATCATCAAAACTCCTTATTGAAGGAAGATGTTCATCTTCTTTTTGTCAACATTATGTACGTGGTGAAAGATCAAGTCTTAAAAGATTTATTCATCTGGGTGATCTATTGGCGCACCAAGTCAGATGTAGTACAATTGAATAGGAGTTATTGTAACATCTCGTCAAGATATTACGAGTTTAAATAATAAAATGAAGAAAATACTAAATACTTGTCATTTAATTAAACATCATTTCCCAAAAAACGCGAGAAATTTAAAACTTTAATAGATAAATAATAATCCAAAATTTATAAATTACAAAAAAACTCCAAATAATATAAAACATCCATAGAGTTTACAACTTTATTTCGAAACCATAAACTAAAGAAAACTCCCAAGCTATCCCCGCTCCGTAGCTAAGCCTCACTAGAACCACATGCAACAACATCATCTGCTCACGTGTACCGCGTACACGATCATCACCAACCACAATCAGATAGGGTGAGCTTAATAGAATAAACATATAAATATACACATATATAAAACATAGTTATATTTATATATTATACAATCACACCAGAGGAATTCCCTCATTTGATTCCATATCCCATGGCCACAACCATGACATTCATGTTCTACATCTTCTAGTGACTACTTCGAGGTCTCTTGTTGCCATACCTATCGGCGACAACTAATAGAGCACGTGCGGGAAACCATGTAACGGATCACACACCGTAATGTCAGGTGGAGTTCCCAAATACAAACGTAGTCATAATGTCCCAAGACTACCAAACTCGTCAGCTACTACTGAGGAGGGCAATCTAGTTGGACCCGTCTGTACTGGCCACAACCAGCACATTCACACCGGCAACACTCGCAAACCCGAGCTCAACTCAAGGGTTCCTCGTGTTCATCTACCATCCCGAGCTCAACTCGAGGGATGCCATTCCAAGCTCAACTCGAGGAATGTCATGTGCTTAACCCCTATCCCGAGCTCAACTCAAGGGATACGTTCCGAGCTCAACTCAAGGCACACTAGTAAGGCAACCTTTAGCGTATCCTAAAAGCCTTGTAGACCACGCATCACAAATCAAACACAAACCAATCTAAATACAACACTATTGATTGCATGGAAATACACCATTGTACTCCTCTTCTCTTATGCTAAAAACCTTCGTCCAAACACCCAAGCGTATCTCGCTTAAGCTAGGCTCACTCTCCTAAGCGAGTAAGTTGCACAGCAGCAGTCCGCGAACTCTCGCTTGAGTGAGCTCCTTCTCACTTGGGCGAGACCATCCTTCGCCCTAAACTAAAAGTATCTCGCCTAGGCGGCGAGTTACACAACGCACCACATTAGTCCTTGAATTCCCGCTTAGACGAGAGGCTATCGCCTAAGCGAGACGCTCTTTCGCCCAAAACAACATTTAACGCCTGAGCGAGATGCTCAAGCCAAACCTCCCAATACTCACGAGTTCTCGCTTAGGAGAGGCACACTCGCCTAAGCGAGATGGCCTATCGCACAGACTAGAATTCTCCGCCTAAGCGAGTCGCTCGAGTAGAACCAGTGATTGAGTCTTTGCTAATCTCGCCTAGGCGAGCCTAGCTCACTTGAGAGAGAATTGCAGACTCCTACACTATTTACGCACGAAACAATAGCCACCAATGTCCAAAATACATAAAAAATATCAATAACAACAATTAGGAACAATGCACAACACTTATGGTATAATTTAGACTCAACTGATCACCAATTTCGAATTTGAATCATACAACAGTAAAGAAATCAGATTATGATTCGCAACAGATTGGCAACGCAATTCATAGTACACATGCATCAAAATCATGCAAACAATTCAACGATACCAAAATTAGGTTCAACTCCCCTAACCTAAAATTTCCTTGCTTAACTTTTGAAATTGGAAGCTTCCTTTGATCACGAATGGCTTGCCTTATCACCACTTCAATTACCCCCCTCTAATTCACTCTCAACTCTTTATTTTTCCTTGGATTCGTGCACCTCATAGATAGAGCTCTCTAAAAACCAGCCTCCAAAACCCTTCTCTCTCACAGATTGCCTTTTAAAGGCCTCAATGCTAGGTTAATGTGCTAAAACGAAAAATGAGTTTTTTAATGGTGAAGTTAATTGCTATTCAAGGCCATTATTAGTTGTTTTTCAGGTTAGGGGAGCTAAACCACATTTTGTCTAACTTACGTTGCAAATTGTAGAAAGCTTAGGATCACATGAAATCAATGGTAGATCAATATGAGGTAAGTTCTTAGGTTTATGTCAAACTCCACCCATATCGAAAAACTTCGATTAAGGATAAAACCACACAGAAACTTGCAAAACACTATTTTGGTCCATTTCAAGTTCTTAGTCAGATTAGCCCAATGGCCTATCGTTTAGCTCTCCTGGATACTTCAAAAATCCATTCGGTATTTCACTGCTCTGTTTTGAAACCACACATTGGTTCTCCTCCTCGGGAAACAAACACACTACCATTGGGTACTTATAATAATGGACCTTTACTTAGTCCATTAGTTATTTGAGGCACCTGTGAGACCATTGTGAATGATTCTTCTTAACTTGAAGTTCTTGTTCAATGGTAAGGACTTTCTCCTAAGGAAGCTACTTGGGAACCTTGGGTTGATATCCAATGTACTTTCAACGTTGAGGACAAGGTTCTTTTGCCTGACGCGAGAAATAATACAACAGACACTAAGGAAGAGAATGGGCCAATTGAAACTAATAATCCAAGTGTTAGCACTAGGTCCAAAAGACACATTATGTGGTCGTTAGATTGGGAGGAATATGTGCACTGAGAGAGTGAGAGTGCTATGAGTTCTTTTAAATTGTTATTTTGTCCTTTATGAAATAGGAATCTTTTTGTTACATGGTTACCGTGATATACGGAAACCATTATGCATGCAATAAAAATAGTGTAATGAACCTTTTGCGGAATAAGAATATTATACGCTAAAATTCTCTTTTCTTCCTGGAGGCCTGGTACCTCGAATACCAGATTTCTAATCCCTTTCGCTATCATAGACCCACTCTTATTCTTCAGTTCTTCTTCTCCATATTTACCCTTCAAACTTATGCTTTAGAAAATCCTCCATCATACCCTCAAAATATTCTTCACACCCTTGGCACGTCTTTACCACCAATTTGAGTAGATGCATGGGTGGTAGGGCATCAAGACCTCAATCAGTGAAATTGTCAACGATGACTTCTCAGAAACTCAATCCTAGTAAAACCTTTACCATATAATTTTTTAGATCAAGTTCATTGTTTCCATTGCGTGAATTTTTGTTATTTCTTTATTTTTTATTTTTATACACAAAAATGTTTTGTTACGCTTCTCCTTTATTAGTAAACAACCAATTATTTTAAATTACATTAGTCTTTATGGGAAACGATATATGGACTTGTCCATTGTATTACTTGTACAATTTCTAATTATGTAACAATCATTATCGGCCAAACGACACATCTGAAAGTCAATTAGTCATTTAATTAACATAAACAAGTTAATAATCATGATTAAGGAGGATTGAGCCCTTGATTAGGCTGACCGTAATCACAAGTTCATGGAAAAAAACTATAAATATATGTTAAAGTATGGTTATTAAAACTTTTATTCCACATTAATTATATCATTTATTACTTTCACCAATCGATCTGTATTGACTTTAGCATCAGAGTACACCTTTAATAGGTACCTACCAATTGGTTGACGAACAAAACCATCAATTAAAGAGAAACAGAAAACTTGAAAATTGTTTGAGTGGACATTCCACTGAAACGATTCTTATTACATATCATTCCTGATATTGCAAATTAGTTTAAACAACATTATTTATTTTCCATTTATGAAACATCTTTCAATATAAAAAAAAATGACAAAATAATATATCTAAGTTATAAGAAAAATTGAAAAAAAAAAATAATAGAAAGAAGAAGAATACTAGTATTGAATAATACACACCATGCTTTGACTCAAGAAGACCCTCACCAATTTCTTTCACAATTTAATTAACAGTCAATTCCACCTTTTTCTCCCCACTCACTGTCCATTTTCTCGCGAGAATCTCCGAAAAAAACGGAAAAGCGCAGGGGCAAACTCGAAAATTAACCCAATAACCCTGGTCAATTTTCTTCGACCCTTCACTTTTATTATTTCCTTTCCCTTTCGCCCATTTTCTTTTGCTTTCTTTATTTTTTCACTTCCTTTTCCCACTATCAGCTACAGAGCCACCACACCACACTGAAAAATTTTTATGCTTTCTTTTTTCCAATCTTCAGATTCTCTCTCTAGCACTCGCTTTCTCTCTCTACTCCGACTTCACAATCAGATCACAGCTTCCTTTAAGATTCTGTCATTCCGATTTTCTGACGCTTTTTCGGCTGAGCTTAAACGCCGGAATCATCGCAGTGCTCCGTTCGTTGCTCGATCGTGTACTTTCTCTTTGACCTAGAAGCTTCATCCGCTGCCGATCGTTGCCGGAGATCGCCGGAGTTGCGAAGTGATTATCCACTGGAGTTCCAGATGTTGTGATGCTTCCGGTAACGACGTTGTAGTAATTGTGCGAATTGGAGGTCGATTATGATGGTGGAGGTTTCGAAGTTGAGCGCGGGTGAGGAGTTGGAGGCGTTGGCGCGTGAGAATTCGGGGTTTAGTGAGGGTTTGGGAGGGTTGTTGGGTGAATGGAAGGGTTCGGGCACGAGAACGGGTGAGTTAGTGTGAGTTTAGTGTTGAGCTTGGGGAGTAGTTTCTTCTGAGCGGTGAATTTTGTGTTTTGAGTGATGTCACGGACTGATACGATGACGACGACTTCGGATCTTAATAGAACTGGTCCCGTGGAAAGAGACATTGAACAGGTAAATTGGTTAGTTCGTGACTACTGTATTCAAATTGAACTGTTAAACGTTTATTTATTGCTATTAACTATTCAATACGGTTTTAATTGGTTATTTTCTGTTTAAAATTATATAACTATTAGAAGGATTTTAATTTTGAGCTATTTATACATATTCAAATAGGTTTTTAAATGTAGTAAATAAACGTTAAATCATGAAGATGATGACAACTTTGTACTGTACTTGAAGTCAAGTATGGTTGGTTCATTAATTTGTTTGAACTGCCTGGTAGGGTGTGCCATCAGCTGAAGTCTGTATTTTTGGGTTTCCTTTGACCCTTATGGCGTAATAGGTTTGATTCTGCACTGAATATACATACACCATTAAATTGAAATTCTTTGTAATTTTGCTTATTTATCTCTGCAACTGTTGGTAGGAGAGGAGAGGGGTAAAATAAAAAAACCGACATTCGGGTCACTAAGTAGAAATGTTGGGTGAGATTTGCATTTATTAGTAATGGTTGGTAAAAGAGGGTGGTGTGCTATGTGGTGCATGCTTGCAATCTTCTTTTATTTGGGAAAATGAATGAACATGTGTGGAATCTGATATCTGATGCTTTGTAGATCTTAACACTTGAACATTGTGGTTACTTGTTAGTTCGAAAGGAGCATTTCACTTATA
>Ga0099823_1001945_pt1 | contig 18054 bp, 13 predicted proteins | sample CowpearedBW_FD_76831 | JGI IMG/M metagenome (GOLD analysis project Ga0099823, IMG submission 76831) | Root nodule microbial communities of legume samples collected from California, USA - Cow pea red BW | ecosystem: Host-associated > Plants > Roots > Nodule | place: USA: California | collected...
ATGAATATAATTTTAAATATATTGTATTCCAATATATAAATATAAATATATATATATATATATATAGTTTAAAATTCAATAATTATTTAAATCAGATTTTAAAATCTGATAATTTTAAAAGGAATTACCTCCATTATTTGATGTATCGGTTACACTGGTTAAACTGCCTATGATGTATTGCTTTTATTCAATTACGTTGTGGATGATGATTTATTGTAGTTTAAGATAAATTTACATTGAAATTATTGTAGTATGACAAATGATTTAGAGGAAAACTCCAAGGTAAATTTATATCATCTGCATTGATGTTGGACTTAAAAACTAAAAATAAAAGACATAAAAGACAATTATTTATGATAGTAAATGCTCTTGCAATGGTTACCATATAGTTATCATCATAGAGACGATAACTTTTACGATATCTTACTACAGGATACTTAATAAATGCACTCATAGTTTTAATGTACGACATAACGTAAATATTTTGCAATCAATTGTGTAATTGTCCATATATTGTTCATTATTATTACAAAAGTTTACATGCAGAAAAAAAAAATAGTTATTCTCTTCGCCAACCCTTAACATTTAATCTCTCTGGGGTACGTAGGGTTTCATCTGATTAAACTGTGGATGATGATTCATGTTGTTGCTCTGATTTGGTTGCATCATCTCTAATGTTGATTCTTGATTTAGCTGTGCTGGATGAGGCATTTGCATGTTGACGTGATGAGGGTGCAGGCGGAGTTTCGATCAAATACACCAAATCAGTATCAAACCAAGACAACCGTTCCGAAACCTCAGCAATTAACTCATTTTCAATCTGCTTAACCATTGTTCTTTCTTCTTTCAACACTTTTTTTTCTTTCCAATTCACTACAGAAATTTCCTCCATGCTATTTATAGATACGATAACACTTATCTAACAAGAAAATAAAATATATTAGGATATGTAAATAAGATTATGTGTATTTAAAATCTAATATGTTAAAGTAGATGAAAAATTTAATAACTATAAGATCTAATAACACTATATGCTCATTGAATTAGATAACTAGAGAATATATATTTAAAATTCTACTTTTTCATCAAAAATTATATATATGTGTTTTTCTTAAATATTATTAATAAAAAAGTAAAAATATATCTTTCATACTAAATGCAAGATTACAAATTATAATGATACTTAAAATTAGATAACGATCATGAATGAATTAGATTTTTTTAAAATCTAATATAGATTTAATCTATATTCAATAAAAAAAATTGAATACTATAATAATATGATATAATTAATATTTAAATTGTTTTGTAGTTTCCATGCAATAATAATTTATTATAGAAAATTATTATAAGATCTTAAGATTTACACACATGAATCATAATAGGATACTAACCTTGATCCGTGAGAGATCCAATAAGAATGCGTTCTTCAATCTTTGTTCTTCAACTTCCTTTCTCTAATCTATCTTTCTGTCTTTGTTTCTCCTCTCACACTCTCTTCCTTAATGACTTATTGTGAGATAAACCTTATGGCAAGAGACAGAACCTTGATCCAGTTATAAGCTAACATCCATCAAGTTGGACTGAGCTTTATTTTATCTTTATTTTATTTTATTATGACTTCTCATAATAACCAATAGGTCCTTATATTTTATTAAATCACAATTGGATCCATCATAATATTTTAAATGAGTCACGTAATAGAATTAATTTGTCAATTAATTCTAACATATATTCTTCCACTTGACTTATATGATGTCATAACATTATGTGATTTAATACATAAACTAAACATAATGCACATTTAAGGACCTTACATAAATTGGTTTAATCATTATTCACAATCAAAGATACAAAAATAATAAGAGTCATGACGGTCACACATTATTCACTCGACATGATCCCTTCCATGTACTACTGTATCAACCCTTTCTCCTTCATATGATTTTAGGATGAGAAATTCATAATGAGTTCAAACATAATGTCATTTTTTCAATAACAATAATATAACATAATTTGTTTTACTCATCATAATTTGCATGCATAAACATAAAGCACAAAACACAACTTTCAAAAACTTATACATTAAAGAGCTTAGAGTGTCACATAAAAATTAATAACATTAACATTCATCATTTAACATTTAACATTCATTAGTAGACATAATGCCCATATTCTTTACATGACAAGCATACAACTTGGGTGGTAACCTTTTTTGTCAAAGGGTCAACAATAATAAGATCTGTGCTAATATGTTCTATTGACACTCTACGTTTTTGAACTTATTCTTTAGCGGCAAAGTATTTCAACTCCATATGCTTAGCACCTTTGGAATACTTGTCGTTCTTATAAAAAAAGACTATTGTGGAATTATCACAATAAATTTTCACCAGCTATGAGATATTTTCGACTACTCCAAGTCTTGAAATAAAATTCCACAACCAATTAGCTTGAATTGTGGCCTCAAAGCATGCCACAAATTCAACATCCATGGTGGATGCAGCAATGACAAACTACTTTCACTTTTCCATGAAATCGCTCCTCCAGCTAAAAGATACACATAACCAAATATAGACTTTCTTGTATCCATACAACTGGCAAAATCTAAATCTGTATAACCTATGACCTCAAGATGATCAGATTTTCTATAAGTAAGCATGTGATTTTTTGTTCCTTGTAGGTATATTAAAACTTTCTTTGCAACTTTTCAATGCTCCAGTCCTGGATTACTCTGGTATCTACAAAGACATCAACTGCAAAACTAATATCTGACCTCGTACATGTTTGAGCATACATCAAACTCCCAACACTAGATGCATAAGGGATATCTTCCATTTATTTCCGTTCCAAATCATTCTTTGGACATTGTATAAGACTAAACTTGTCTCCTTTCTGTATTAGAACGAGAGATGCTAAACTTTTATCCATTATGAATATCTAAAACTTTATTAATATATGCATTCTGAGACAAACTTTATTTTATAATAATACACCAAAATAATATTACACCAATCATGTTATATATTACAATAAACCTTCAAATAAAAAACAAAGTTTATTATCAACCACAACTAATTCTATTTAAGATACACATCGCATTCATAATTATTTTGGCATAAATGGCAAATGTCCTTGATGTACTTACTGTGAAGCCCACTTTCTATGTTTTTTTTAAGTTTTGGGCCCAGTTTTGTAAAAGGCCTTAGGTCAGCCCATTTGTTTTCACTTAAGAAATCCCTTCAACTTTTCCACTTAGCACTTTACTCTTTTTCTCATGCATCCAAAATAATTCCAACTCTTTCATCTCCTTAGCAGAAGTTGAGCTGGGAACCTTGGAAAACCCTTCTCCGAGCTAACCGAAGTGTTCGTCCCTCCATGTAAGTCGAACTCAAATTCATTTTTGTTCCTTTTCTTTTCAGTTCCAAAGTTTGGCAGTGCATTTTGTGGTCTAGGAATTGACTATGTCTTCCGTGTTCTTGTTTGCAAACTCCTTAAGCTGTAGATGAGCGGTATTGCTTTACTGTTGGGGCTTGTGTGTGGTAGGGTGAAACCCATTGGCAATGGTTCTGTAGAGCAGTAGAGGTCATCACAAGTACAAGCAACTAGTGAATCCAGTCTCACTACATGTATCTAGATAACTGAGTTAGAGGGTCTTAAATTGTTTGTTGTCACATGCTTTGTGTGTTTACTGATCTGCCAACTTATAACCTGTTTGCATATGTGTATATCAAAATTATTTTTTTCTAGCTTACCCTTTCTTTCTGTGTATGTTTCTTGTTTGGTTTTCCTTTTTGTAATGATCACCAATGTTGGTGTGAGCAGATGTGGAGACTCTTGGTGACCGTAAGGATGGTGGAGATGCAGCTATTTAGACTAGGCTTAAGTGTATTTTGCTAGACTGTTTTGCTTTATGAAACATGTTTATGGCATTGTTATGTGCCTATGGTACTTTTGTCTGAATAACTTTAAAAGGTTAATTTTGATATAATTTTGTTATTATAATTATTATTTTGTTTATCATTAATTTTAATATAATTTTGCTCTATTTTATTATAATTTTGTGATACTTTATTTATTATAATTATCTATTAAATGGGATGTCACACTTACATAAAGAATATATTGCATTGCACGCAATCCCCCAATAACCGTCGAAACAAAAATAAAAGCAGGACATTAACGGTGAAGAATAACAAACATAAGATTCATGATAGAAATTGATGACAACACTCATTACAAGTAAATGTGTCATTAACAACCAATTTTAGTGATCAAAAGTTGTTAGTCACTATATTTACCAATTTGTAAAACAAAACATTATTAGTTACTAAAATAGTTACTATTATTATTAAAAAGGTTAAATAATTCCATTGGTCCCCATTTTCATAGGAAAATCTCAAATATGTTCTCTTCTTCTTTTTTATTTTTGTCTCAATTAGGTCCTTATTTTAAAAATTTGTTGCAATTAGGTTCTTTCGTTAGTACTAGTCGCGTCAACTATGTGTCACGTGTCAGCATGTGATTTCTTTTATTTTTTTAATCATTTTTTATAATTTTTTTTTTATTTTTAAAAATAATATTTTTTATTTTTTTATTTTTAAAAAATAATAAAAATGGTCATGGGTCAAGCTGACATTGTGTCACGTGACAGAGGCAGTGTGATGTGGCAGTGACAGTGTCATGTATTTGTTATTTTGTCTCAATTTGATCCCAATTTTTTTAAAACTGAAGTTTTTTCATCCCAATTCAAATTGAGACAAAATTTAACCTTCATATAAATGACACAATGATATTTTTAATCAAATTAAAATTTTATTTTACATTTAACGTTATTTAAATATTGTTTCGAATATTTATATATCAATAATTTATAGGCAAATGTTAGAGTTGGTTTAAAAATAATAACTTTATAAATTGAATTGTAAAATTTTAAATAAATATATTTATTTTAAATTGTTATAAAATTGTTATAAAATTATTTTAAAATTTTATATTTGAATTTATAAAATTGTTATTTTTAAAACAAATCTAACATTTATCTATAAATTATAGATATATAAATATTTAAAACAAAATTTAAATAAAGTTCAATACAAAATATACATTTAAATAAACATAATTTTTTTAAAAATATCAATTATAATAAAAATACCATTGTAAGATTTATGTAAAAATTAAATTTTGTATAGGGATTTGATTAATTCAGTTTTAAAAAAAATTTAGGACCAAATTGAGACAAAATAATAAATATAGATACTACATTGAAACTTTTCATATTCAATAGTGACACATGACACTTTATTGTCATATCACACTATCTCTGTCATGTGACATAATATGAGCTTGACACGTGACAAAATTTATTTTATTTGTAAAATAATTAAAAAAATCAAAAAAATTACATGTTGACACGTGATACATAATTAACATTAATGAAAAGAATTTAATTACAATACATTTTTCAAAATAGAGACATAATTAAGAAGAAAAAAAAAACCTACTTGAAATTTTTCAATAAAAAGGATCAATAGAAATGTTATTAGAAAGTAATATGTTGGGAAGTGCGCGAACTCAAATCCTACATTAAGAATATTTGTAACATATGAATTAAAGTCTCAGATTTGTCTGCCATTCAAATTTAATTACCCAGCAAACACTTTACCACATTAAGTACATAACCATTTTTTAATTAATTTTTTTTTTCACACGGATTAACTTTATAATCACTATGTGGTTAGCATTTGGTTTTATCGCAAGCACTCTGCATTATGCAGGTAACCTTGTTTGAAACAATTCCATCGCGGCTAAGCCCAAATTTGACAAAAGGGTCCATGTATTGTTTTATGTAACAGGACAAAAAAAATCAATGTTTTTCTTTGTTTATGTAACAGGCTAACTTTCTTGATTTATTAATAATGTCAAAGTGGGAAGCTTCAAATTTCATAGGGAAATTACCCATTCGTGTCTTTGCAAGGTCGTTAGCCGTTGGCACTTGCAGTTGCTTCGAACAGCATGTCATGTCGCTAACATAACTTTTCCTTCCACTCTTTTTCGTTGCTCTTACTCCTCCATGAACCCTGTCCTTCTTCTTCTCCCACTCTCACATTTTCTGGGTTACTCTCTGTGTAATCAATAGTTTCAAGAGTGGACTGGATATAGCTTATACTACTACCCTGTGTTTATATTCAGGTAAAGTTGTCTCCTTTTCTTTCTGGGTGGTGAAAAAAGATTTGTCTTCTTTTATCGTCAACCTATATAATTTTGAAATTTTGATTTTCTTATGATTGATTGTGAAATTGTAATCGATTGTGAGAGGTGTTGATCATGCATCACACACACAATAACACATTTTCTGGTTCACTTTCTATTTAATCAGTAGTTTCAAGATTGGACTGCATATCTTATATTACTTCCCCAAGTCAATCCTCATGTAAAGTTAGCTGCTTTTTCTTTTTTCTCAGGGCAGTTATATTTTTTTTTCTCCTATATTATTGTTACCCTTTATAATTTTGATATATATTTTTCTTATGGATCGATTATTGGGTCTGATCATGCTGCATAGTTAGGTCTGGAATTTCAAATTTGATTTATGCTTTATTGTTAAGATGGCTGAAAGTTTCGTTTTTGGGTGTTTTGGTGAAGGGGAATGAGAAGAAGTTGCTAAGCTTGGAAAACTGGTCATTCTTGCTTTGAACTTGAATGTGTGATGGAGTTTCCTTCTTTTTATGGTTTGAATGTTTGGAGGGCATGTGCAAATATGCGAGTTTGGACCCTTTTCTCACTCCTGCTGCTACTGGAGACTGGTGTTGTGTATTCTAGTTCTGACTACTTGGTTGGTCTTGGAAGTTATGACATTACAGGCCCTGCTGCTGATGTTAACATGATGGGGTATGCTAACACCGGACAGACAGCATCCGGAATTCACTTCAGGCTACGGGCTCGTGCTTTCATTGTTGCAGAGCCAAAGGGGAAGAGGGTAGTGTTTGTGAACCTTGATGCTTGCATGGCTTCACAGATTGTGAAGATCAAAGTAATTGAGAGGTTAAAAGCAAGGTACTGGCAGTGTATAGTTCAGTTATCAAGAGTTATTGTGTCAGAAATTGTGTTATCTTGAGAAAATTTACTTTATTTCTGCTTGTAGTAAAATGGATCTGAATGTCTGTAAGTGAGCAATTCAATTCAGAGAGTGAAATAAGCAGTCTTAATCATTGATGAGAAAGAAAGTGGTTGATGTTACATAGACTTACATAACAAGTTATGATTGTATTAGGATATCAATCAACTGTTGATTGTTTTTCATCAAAGCGATTTTGCATGTACTTACTTTAGATGAATGAATGAAATCATTGTAAGATATTTTGATCTCAATAGTTGTGTGATTAAAGTACTATTTTCATTTTGTTTGACAGATATGGTGATCTATATACTGAAAATAATGTAGCCATTAGTGGAATTCACACTCATGCTGGTCCTGGGGGTTATCTCCAATATGTTGTGTACATTATAACTTCTTTTGGATTTGTGCATCAGTCCTTTGATGTCATTGTCGATGGCATCGAAAAATGTATTATCCAGGCCCATGAAAATCTCCGCCCCGGATCAATATTTGTCAATAAGGGTAAGGGATACAATTTGCATATTCTCTTCCTTCCTAGGCCTTTATGTACACCATGTACAAACATGCGATCCCACACACCGCTTTTATATCAATTTATTTATCACAGATGGTATGGTTCAAGTTCATACTAGATCTCCATTGTTGTACTAGTTGTTCAAGTATGAAATCACAGGATAAAATGATTAATGCTGATATATTTTCCTATCTTTAGGGGAACTTGGATGGTAATAACTTATGACTCATTGGAAGGTTATCTTATACTTGCAGGAGAACTCTTAGATGCTGGTGTAAATCGCAGTCCTAGTGCTTATCTAAATAATCCTGCTGCAGAGAGAAAAAAGTATGAGTATAATGTTGATAAAGAAATGACTCTTTTAAAATTTGTTGATGATGAATGGGGACCTGTTGGATCCTTCAACTGGTTTCCTACTCATGGAACATCAATGAGTCGGACAAACTCATTAATTAGTGGGGATAATAAAGGTGTAGCTGCACGATTCATGGAAGATTGGTTTGAGAAAAAAGGTTATGAAAAAACTGATTCTGCTAAAACTGAAGATGGTGGTTTGCCTCGAAAAATCTCAAATATAATTCCTGGCCTTCACAATAATAGTAAGATGCTTACACTGTGTCTTTTTTATGTAATGCATCTGTTGTTGAAATTTTTGAATTCTTTTCGAACACTGATCTAAGAAGCATGATCAATATCCTAATTGATAGCATGAATATTTAGAGTTTTATATGTCAGGTGGATCCATCATTTGGAATACTAACACTTTTTGAAACCCGTGATGACATTTTAGATATTTCATTATCTGTTTCATGCTTTGGTTGAAGAACAAAACAAACTTACTCTGTGTGATTGATGTTATGTAACTAGGTCATCAGTAGTAAGAGATCTGAAAATTACAAATGACTAGTAATATTTATATTCTTATCTAAAATTCATTGGTGCAGAGCATGAATTACTGGAAATTGCTACCTCCTTTCAGTCTTCTCCTGGTAGATCAGCAAGCAAAACATCGAGTGTTTCAAAACGTGTGAGAGGTGCTCATAGGAAGGATGACAAACCTAGATTTGTATCTGCGTTCTGCCAATCAAATTGTGGAGATGTTAGTCCAAATGTGCTTGGAGCATTTTGCATAGATACTGGATTACCTTGTGACTTCAATCATAGTACATGTGGAGGCAAGAATGAATTATGTTATAGCCGAGGACCCGGGTAATTATTATTCATTACATACTCTGTGTCACAAGTGCATGGAAATGCCATCTAAGCCTTTGGAAGTACTAAATTGCATTATTTATGTGATAGCTACCCAGATGAATTTGAAAGTACACGCATTATTGGAGAAAGACAATTTAGAAAAGCAGTAGATCTTTTCAATACTGTGGATGAAGAGATTGAAGGAGAGGTTGATTTTCGACATACCTATATAGATTTCTCCCAACTTGAGGTAACCATTTCTGATGAAGGAGATTCTGAGGTTGTAAAGACATGCCCCGCCGCAATGGGGTTTGCATTTGCAGCTGGAACAACAGATGGACCTGGAGCTTTTGATTTTACACAAGGTGATGATAAGGTAATCTTTCTTTCATACTGCATTGTCTTAGACAGTAATCTTAAATACTTGTTGTGGTTTATGCTTATTATTTGTTCTGATGTGTGTGTTAGGGAAATCCTTTCTGGAAGCTGGTGCGCGACTTGCTCAAGACACCAACCAAGGAACAGATAGAGTGTCATCGCCCCAAACCGATTTTGCTAGATACTGGTGAAATGAAGAAACCATATGATTGGGCTGTAAGTTACTCATAAATCCTTTCCCTTGGTTCAGTTTAGTTATCTCCTTTGTGTTGGTTGAATAAGGACTCTTTTGACTTTATGAAACTTTCATGTTGGTGTTAATTTTGCAGCCTTCAATACTTCCGATTCAGATCATTCGAATTGGGCAATTGGTCCTTCTTTGTGTACCAGGAGGTACCAACTTGTCTCCTGCTCTCTTATTTTATTGTAATATGCTATTGTTGGAATCTCCACCCTTCATCTTCTCAAGTTTTGTTTCACATATGACAGAAACTATTACATATATCAGTACATCTAATTCATGTTTATTGTTTTTCCCGTGGAAATTGATGGTTATTTATTTATTCATATAAGTGCTTGTGAAACAACTTATATTGGTCCTTATATTTCTTCTTGGTGCTTCATTCTTGTTTGCCATTGTTTTCATTTGACAGAATTCACAACAATGGCTGGGAGGCGTCTTCGTGATGCAGTGAAGACAGTGCTAACTAGTGAAGAAGATTTTGATTTCGATGAAATTTACATTGTTATAGCAGGGTTATCTAACACCTATTCACAGTACGTCACTACATATGAAGAGTACCAGGTGCAAAGATACGAGGTCAGTTGTAAGAGCATGAAACTCACAACAAACATTTGACATCTCTTAGATTACCATGTAGCAAGGACAATTGAAGCACTGACAAAAGTTTATTTTTAGTGATCCAAATTCTTAATCACATAACATTACTCTGTATTGACAAAAGATAGATGGAATTAGACATGTTTTTTGAGCATTTTTGAAAATTTGTTCCTCTTCAGTCATATGCTAGAGCTGGCCAACTAAACATTGTGCACACTTGTGCTAACATGTACACACATATATATTCTGATATCATGTTAAAAAATAGATTTTAAGTCTGACTCAACCTTACAAAACCAACTTGTAATGTGAAGTTTGGACTCATATACACTCTAAATTGACCTTATCTCTAATTGCCGTTGGACTTTTAACAATGTAAATTATGTTACAGGACAATAGCACTTTTTTAGTGGCTATTCTGTTTAAGTTTCTGACTTTAAATTTCTTGTTGTCAGGGTGCTTCCACACTATATGGTCCCCACACACTGAGTGCATACATTCAGGAGTTTAAGAAACTTGCAGTGGCCCTGATCAATGACGAAGCGGTAGAAGCTGGTCCTGAACCCCCTGATCTCCTTGAGAAGCAAATAGGTTTACTTCCACCAGTTGTGGTGGATGGAATTCCCCTTGGAGTAAATTTTGGGGATGTTTGTGCTGATGTGCCGCAGAACTCCACCTTCAAAAGTGGTGACATGGTGGCAGCTTCATTTTGGTCGGCTTGTCCTCGCAATGATCTCATGACTGAAGGCACCTTTGCACTGGTGGAGTTTCTCCAAGAAAAGGATGATTGGATTCCTGCATATGATGATGATGATTTCTGTCTCCGCTATAAGTGGTCAAGGCCTTACAAACTGAGTTCAAGGAGTAGAGCAACATTGGAATGGAGGATACCAGAGGGTGTGACTCCTGGTGTATACAGATTTAGACATTTTGGTGCTGCAAAGGGTTTATTTGGATCAATTCATCACTTTACAGCTTCATCCAGTGCCTTTGTAGTAGCCTAAACTAAAGGGAGCCATGTTCTTGCAGCCATTGCTATATTTATCATTTGTCTTGCTGAACTTTAACTGAATCCGTTCAATCTTAATGAAGGTTGATTCAACTATGATCACCTTTATCCTTTTTCCCACAAATTCTGCAGCTAACCTTATATTTGCATACCATATCTCTGGTATAAAAGGTATTATCTGCAATGTATAATGTAACATATAGTACATATTTTACTTTTACTTTTATTATAAGTGAAGGAGGCATATTTGAGTTGGTAAATGATAATTTCTTTTAAAGTATATTTTTCTAGTTTTCATATATTAAATATCATTTTTACAAATTCTCCTGAAAATATATTTTAATGGTATGGTATTTAATTAATTTTATCATATCTTCTAAAAATATTGTTAGTATTGAGAACATGGATGTGTCTAATTATTTTACTTAGACCTTCGAAATTAGATGGTGGTCAAGTGAACTGATGATGAGTGCATAAATGAGAATAATATATATTAGTTTTAGATAAATAAGATGCTTGTTTGTAGAATAAAATTTACTTTGATTGTAAATTTTATATTAAAATCCACTTTTGTTGTATTTTCTTTCATTATTACTAAAATAGAAGTAACTAGTAAATTTTGCATTTTGGCATATCAAGTCTGATAAGGTCTATGAGGTGTAGTTACATGGAAGCAAGATATCTGAAGTCATCGAAGCCCATAAAAAGTGATAGGGATCAAGTTATGCTTTAGCTTGAATTAGCACTTGTTAAGAACTTTTTTTATTTAGTTTGATATCACAGGAAACAATAAATAAGGAAACTCCAGGGAAGTTAGCCACTAAATATAAATTCAATCAATACATACATACACATTTAATTTAAGAGGATTACGAGTGTGAAGATTTGCTTCTATGATATAGGAGTAGATTAAACACATAATATGAAGTAATAGTAGACATAATTGTCGAAAATGAGAAGATAAAAGCAAGACAATTACACATGAATAAGATCAAGAAATAAAATCAACCACTAGATTTATTTGGAGTAATTTCTAAAGTCGCTCCCACTTCTTTTTTTTTTTTGCTGCTGCTTGTATGCTTCAAGAGATCCAGCAAGCTCTTCAACTTAGTATTGACCGGTCCTTTGATTCTTCAATTGTCCATACCACATTCTCAAAGTCATTTGTCAACGACCTCAAGACTCATGCTCTCCAACTTCACTTTTAGTGTTTGAAACCATACTTGTTTCACTCGGTCGTCCTCTTTATATGCCTTCTTCAAAATGTCTCATATTTCTTTTGAAGATTTTGTACTTTCAATCTTCTCAAAGTCAAATTCGTCCACAGCTTGGTACAAGATGTACAGAGCTCCCATGTCCTTTGTATGCACTCCTCTCAACACATTCATCTGAACATCCAACCAATTCGTGTTCTACATGTATTTTCCACAATCTCCCAATTTTCTTGGAAACCAAGATGATCCTTCATTTTGAGACTCCAATTATCAACTTGAACATGAGCACACAATTTGTAAGACTAGTCATCTCTCACTCTTGTTTTTTCTCAAACACTCAAGCTAATTGATTCCTTTTTCCCACTTAGACACCCAAGCTAACTAGCTCTTGTTGGTACCACTTTGTTAGCAAATCAAGCTTTTGTGAACAATCTTATTCACATTTTCTATGTTGTTATTAATCAACAATATAATTTACATACTCAAATAGTTCTGATTGTTGTAATCAAAACAGATAAAAACGACTAACACATTAATTATTCGTAACACTACAACGGCTAATATATTAATTACTTACAACAGCTAATATATTTAAATTTATTCCATTTAAGTTTACCTAACTGTTCCTAGTTCAGTTCTTTCTCGTAGCCTACATAGCAAGCTTATGCCAACAATTGTAAGTCCATTCACATCATGAAGAGCACTCTTATTAGAAGCTTTTCTCTAGACTACAGGGATTCTTTTGTAAATTTTACCTTGTTTTACCCAATATTCCCTGCTTAAAAAACATTTGTAGTGGATCAATCTATCCCACTTGGTCCATGGATGGTCCTGACTCAGATGACTATGTGTTATCAGAATTAATCTAACTTCTACTGAAATTCAAGGCAAAAGTTACTTTGTTACTAATAATCCGTTGAATCAGGGATTGATCTAATCCCTTAATTATTGGGAACTTAAATCTCCCTCCAACAGACATACATTACATCAACAGAAGATTTCCTCCACAAAAATAAGACTACGTAAATATGAGGATAAAAATTAGCTTTTATTGGCAGATTATTTTCTCAACAGTTAGAGTATTTTTTTATCTGAAATTATTTTTCAAACAAGTCAACTTTTTTTATTCAATGTTAACAAAGGTTGGTTTTTTAATGACACTGTTACAGTTATTGATTAGTGAATATAAATTTGGACTATCGTTGAACACTTTTAAGAGTTTTCTTGACTAATATTGGCGAGACTATCTTTGAATAGATATCAATCAGATTTTTTTCATTAAAATTTTGTAGTAATTATTTTTTCTCCATGATTGAAATATTATTTCTAAACAAGAAAATTAAAATTTAATAAAGTTGAATTGTCTTCCTTATCTAAAGGAATATTTGATAAATAAAAAATTTAAAGCGTATTTGCTGAAAATTGTAAAATTTACTTTCCATTCCCATAGGCCTCAACAAATAGTAGTCCAGAAGCATCTTGATTTAAGACATGAAGTCAAAAGAAGAGAAACCCCTCTGATCAAATACTCAAACACCTGCATACATAAAAAAAGTTTAATGATGCTACATATATATGGAAATTAATTTGATGTATATGGTAGACCTTTAGGAACAGTAGAAATCTCAGTTCTTGATCAGACAAAGCAAGCACTATTCCTTAGACTCGATTAACTCCTATAAAAATATTCCTAACTGCTTATTGAAAATTAAAGGCACAAAGGCTATGTTGAAAAAACGGCGACAGAATTTAAGAAAACAATTATGATTGTCATACATTTCCACAAAACCACTACCTGCTTTTCATACGTTCCTATGTAGCAACAGCATCCCAACCCATGTCATGCATTAGGTTGTGCATCTTCTGCTGAAATGTTTGATGTATACTTCAATGGAAAAATTTGTGGTGATCCAGAAAAAGAAGATTGAGAGTGGTTAGCGATTAGTTAAAAAGAAGGGATAATATGAAGCACAAGAATCCTCTCAGGCAGAGGATTTCTCTCAGTTGACTTCAACAGAGATAATCTGCAGCCCACAAACATAGGAGTAGAGAATTAAAACACGGATTAATTAGTCAACCGAAGGAGTTTTCCGTTCTGTAAGGTGCGAGTGCAGTTAGGTACAGAAGAAAAGAGAAACAAAATGTAAGAAAGGGTGTGTTCAGCTAACACAACAGAGTCAAGTAAAATGGAATTGTATAATACTGAAATTCTCTTTCAAAAATTCCTTATTCAGCAAACACAAGAGTTATGTAAATGGAGTTAAAAAATTCACTACTCATGTAATCCATTTTAAGTTGACAGAGAAGCAAACAAGCATTAAAGTACAAAGGAAAAAACATGGAGAAAACAGAAACAAAGAAGAAAAATGCAGTAGTGTTATATTGGGAGAAATGGCAAGAAACCTCCTTGTCCTCACTGAAAGAATAGATCCATGTGATTCCTTGCAATCCCCGAGGATGAAGAGAAGCTGCAAAGAAAAGGAAAATCAACAAGGATGGCAAGTTCAATTTGAGGAATTTCAAGAGCATGGGGGAGAGAAACTCTGTTACCAACTGTTAAGCTGCAGAGAATGCATGACTGAGTAGCAGAGGCGCAACAATATCATTCCTTCTTTGTCATGCATACAATTCCATGAAACCAGGCAAGACCTACTGATGATGATAGGTTGATGTAGAATACTTGATGCACAATAAAGGGACAAATCGTATTTGACAATCCAACATGTGTAAAACTAGTAGTTGGTGCGCCTCAATACCTGAAATTATACAAATATATTGAGTATGAGCCAAAGGCTTGAAAAACTATACACTCTACATTTTTCCTGAGAAGTATACAAAGTGCATCACGTTCATTCCAAAAAAAAATTTGATAGAAAATATGAATGACAAAAACAAGTAGTGACTCTGAATTCAAGTCTCTGCTGGAATAGAAGTTGTCTTGGTAGCAAATCAAGATATTTGAAAAAGAATAACCCAACTAAATTGTGACAATTGAAATGAAGCTATTATTGTGAGATGATGATAAATCTATGCCTTCACTACACTCCTGTCTGGTATGAAGGGACTAAGAGCATAAAAGTTAAGTTTCATGCAATCTAATAAAGAGAAAAAGATGGTGCGGTCTCGTTTACAATTCAAACTTGTTAGAACTTATAATGACATTCACATCTAAACAAAAACTACATTTGAATTTCTTCTGACTAAAAATGGATTTATACAGATAAACCTCAAATAGTGTTGCATTCATATATTGTGGGAAATTTTAGGATATTACAGCAAAACAAGTGGTTTAGGACTGGGTTTTGGGGTTTGTCTAAATGTTTTCATGTTTGTAGAATCATATGCTTTGTTCAGTTCAGCTCTTTTTAGGACTACTCTAACATAGCAGGTTTTTTCTTCAGTAGGAATTGATCACATGTAAAGAAGTTTACCACAATCCATGCACTATGGCCAACAAATTGAACTAAATCCCAGACTACCAGGTTTATTTATAATTTTTCTTGTTTTAGTTATCCTACCATTAGTAGTACCCTTCTGTAGTCCTCAACAACAAAATCAGGATTGACAAACTAAAAGAGTCCTGTTAGGGAGAAGTGTATCTTTTCACTTCAGGGGTTCCACAGTAAATATTGACCTATACAATGTTTTCCCATTAGTATCCACTGAAAGCATTTCTTAGACTAGAACTAGGCAGCACTGAATTGAATTTTATACAACATTAGCTTGAAAATTTAGAACATTAATTGATCAAAAAACAAACCAATGATAGTAAATGTGATAAACAGAAAAGTAATGGCGCAACTCAATGCCCTACTGAACTATAAAATATATCAGTACCAACACCGCCTTTACAAACTTTCATAGGAAAAACCCAAATGCATTGGGACAAAATTGCAATGAAGTAATTTCAGAGTGAGGATAACAATAAATAAGACAGTAGTATCTATTAAATCCCTTAAAAGTATAATCTTCATATTCATGGAACCCAAGAAGAATAAGTTAGTTAGTCCATTGCAGATCTGGAAACCAGTTCGCATACATTATAATCGAGGCTATAGTCACAAATACATTTGCATCACTTAGGACTAAACTTAGATGTTCATGTATAAATCTCAAACAGCGATATACAGTAACGCATTTAGGACACACGCTTTATTTTAAAACAAAAAGACAGGGGTGACCCTGAAGTTTAGGACTGAGGTTTGCGCTTGGTTCATTGCAGAAACTGCTATAACTTGGTCTTTCATAAGTTGTTTTCAGTTCAGTTTAGTTCTTTTCGTATTATATACAGCAAGCTCCCACAACTAGTTTTAAGTCCATCAACATCATCCATAGCACTCTTATGGTTCTTATGGGGAAGCCTTTTTTTCTGCTATTGGGATTCATGTGTAAGTATTGCCCTATTCAGTACGTTTTACTCAATATATCCTGCTTGAAGCATGTTTGCAGTGGAGCTTGGATTTTCTGAATTGAATCTTTTGCAACATTAGCAAGAAAAGTTAAATAGATCAAGCAACGAGTTACACAGAACTTGTACAATACAATTGTAAATTACCTATCCCAGTTGGTCAGCGAACAGTATTGTGTTAATTACTCCAACTTGTACAGAAAATCAAAATAGAAGTAAGATAGCTTGGTTTATTTTCCAGATAATAACCCCATGGTTTGGGGATTGATCTAACCAGTAATTATTAGATATTTAAATTGGACTCCAACAGACAGAAGAGGAAAGCATTACAGCTACAGAGAGAGAAAATAAAGCCTGCATAATATGAGCATAAGCATAAAACCAAAAACACAACACAAACCCTACATATTGTTGTTGAACCCATAGATTGGGGATTAACCTAACCCCAAATCCCAATCCAACTTGTATAGGGAATAAGATTAAAAGTAAAATAGGGTGGTCTATTTTTCATGGAATAACTCGATGATTTGGGGATTAATCTAGAGAAAAGTAAGACTACATGATATGAGCGTAAGCAAGCATAAAGCCTAAAACAGAATTAAAAAAGTACATATTGATGAAGCAGGCTATATCTGAGATGCTACACCTGGGAGTCCTGCCGGTTCTGTATTTGGCATGTGAACATCATTTGGAGGTGTTCCAGGGAGCAGCTGAGTGATGCAGTTGAAGGAGCGAAGGAGCGAAGGAGCAGGTGAGTGATGGAGTTGAAGTAGGGAAGGAGGAGCTGAGTGAGGTAGTGAAAGAACAAGAATTTGACAAGTACTAAAAGAAGGAAGTTAATGAGACAGAACCAAAAAAGGTGAGCAATGAGAATCCACATCAGTGTTTCAGATGCAACTATCCCTGACAAATAAAATGTTATGATGGTGTTTGGCTTGTTCATGTCAGCTGCGGATGCAATAACATGGGAAAACACAGCAGTGACGAGAAGGGACAGGGTTGAATCCTGGAAAGGATTGGTCTTGGAGACTCCGTACTTGATTCCAATGCAGGTTAACTGAAATGTTATAAGAACACGGTAAGCAGCTTTGATGCTTTTGATGATGAGGAAATCCATGAGAGATTAGAGACAACTTCTCTCTGAATAACAAACTTCAAGGTAGGTAGGTTCTATTCTTGGACAGAGAATAACAAAAGTCCCTTATAAATACCTAGCGTTTGAAAGATCGAAAGTACAAGGAACTGTAGTATATATAATCTTTCTTTTGACATTTTTGACATCACGGTGGCTTCATAAGTGCGGTCGGGGGGCAGTGTAGGAGTGTGCGCATAAAGTGCTAGCCAAATTATTCTAATATAATACTAGTATGTCAACCGTC
>Ga0099823_1001953_pt1 | contig 18024 bp, 8 predicted proteins | sample CowpearedBW_FD_76831 | JGI IMG/M metagenome (GOLD analysis project Ga0099823, IMG submission 76831) | Root nodule microbial communities of legume samples collected from California, USA - Cow pea red BW | ecosystem: Host-associated > Plants > Roots > Nodule | place: USA: California | collected...
TACATATTATATGTAAATTTAAATCTTCCAAATTTACGTCTAATTATGTCATGTAAAAATTCAAAACACCAAACCTAAAAAAGAATTATGTTAGTAATGGATATGTGGTATCACTTAGTATTTCACTTATAATATTTTATTCAACCGAAAACTAGTGTATTAACGAAAAGGAAGTCACTAATTTTATGTGCTTTTAATAATATTTTTTCTTAGTTTTTAAAAATATTATGTAGAATGTATTTTAAAAACATATATTTAAAAAGTAGGAATGGAAGACCAAAATGCAAAGAAAAATAAATAAAAAGGAAGAACGCAAGTAATGAAAGAAGAAGTATAAAATCAAAAACAATTTTGATTGGGTGAAATAAGAAAAGAAAAGAAATATTAACAAGAGATAATGCACTTATTTTTTTCTAATTTGGTACTCACTCCACATGGTATTAGAAGAATTCAAATAGAGGTTATGTAAATTTATTAGAAAGAAAAGTTATAAAAAGTTAAAAATAACTTACTCTAAATCGTATGAAAATCATTGTAAAGAACTGAGATCTCTCCAAACAATTTTCCACAAAGATGTTCAAGCTATTAAAAAAAATGAATTCATTTATTTTTTATTGCATAAAATATAATAGTCCAAACTTTTGTCGGCATTTGAGGTGCGTTTATTTAATACTAAAAAAATGAAACTATGTCCTTTGCGTGGCTCGATTCCAAACGAATCAAAGTTTGACGAATAATTCGACATTTGCACTAATATGGGAATTGATTCCCATTCTCATACATACACCACCTCCAATAAACCACAAAAAAAAAATATATCTATAACTAATATTTCTTTATTAATCACATTACTTACTCGTATAGAACATACACAAATGATAAAAAAACCGAAAGTAATTAAGACTAATCAAACTAAACTAAAATTTTCGGACACTCGTATTTCGCAATTTTAATTTACTAGTTCAGTACAAACAAAACACTATCTCCTCAAATTATATATTTTACATTTGACATTACAAACATCGTACAATGAACCAAATATACATTAACTTTATAAGTTAACTTACTACGAAAAAAAAAAGTTATTGTATTGTTTTTCAGAAAATCTTAAATATGAGGCTCTGTGTTCACTTGGTATGATAAATTTAAGAGAGAGTGTGAAGATGAATTTGTGTTGATTTGAGTAGATGAATATATGTGTTTTTTTGAATGGATTTAAAGAATAAAAAGAGTGGATTTGGAGATAAATTTTAAAAAAGTTAATGAGTGATTTGATTGATGTAATAGACTAAAAGAAAGTTTTAATAGATAAAAATTTGAAAATTACTAAAATATCCTTAAAAATAAAAATAAAATTAAATAATTATTAAATAAATTAAAAATATTAAAATTTAACAATATAGTAATTATCATTAATTATTATAAATATTTATATATATTATTATTATTAATTAATTATAAAATTTATTATATATATTATTAGTTACTGCATATATTATTAATTATATATAATATAAAAAGGACATAAAAGTAAAATGAGTTTATATTTCTTCAAATCCACTCAAATATGAGTGGATGAATTTTACCAAGAATCACGCAAATTCATCTTTGCTGTTTCAGTTTTTTAGTAAGAACAGGGAATTTTTTTTTCATCCATCTTTATAAATCCGTGCTTTGTTACTATATGTTCAAACGAACTCGAACAGAGCTGAATGTTTCTTTTGTATAAGCATCACACATATTTAGAAACAAAATCATTGGCATGAAAATAATGATTCAGAAAATGGTTAATTAATAAGAAAGATGGTGCATTGTGGTTACTAAAAGGTGGTGCGTGTGAATGCGATCTTAAATGAGGCGAAAGGTCAATGGCAATTCAATTGCTGCAGTTTCTCGATTCTTACTCCTCAGACAACTGTCAATGGTCACAGCAGAGATTAATTAGATGCGTTTTTTTTTATCATGCAAAAAGTCCTCAAATTATTTAATAAATATTATTATTACATATTTTTTAAATTTTATTATTATTACACACTAATAACAGGGTTTGCATTTCTTTAGCCATAAATGTGCCAAAAGAACTGTATACAATTCATTAAGTTGACAATTGTGGACATGCTTATATTATTATTCAATAAACTTCATTCTTGATGTAACGTGTACGCTCATTTTAAGTATGATCATACCAATTTATTATATTGTTCATGCACTGGGAAAGATCTTGACCTTGCTTTATTATTTTCCAACGCACAAAACACTGAAACGAGTCAAGCAAGGAATGATATAAAACTAAAAAAAAAATGATAAAATGAATTTTTATTCAATTTAATTTAACAATAAAAAAATTTATGAAGTATTAAATTGGAAACTTTATTTCTGATTTTCGCAATCGATATTGAAGTGTAAACATTATCATATCAAAGTACAAAGCTATAAGATGATAGATATTCACAAAAGAACGATGTTCTTTCCTAACAAAATATTTTCTATTTGACAACTTCGTGGTAGGACATGCTTTATTAATATGTAGAATTAATGAGTTCACCATTTAGCATGCTCCATAGTTTTCAGTAATACAATTTTTTAATATCTTGAATTTATTTTATTCAGTGTATTTTTATTATTGCTCAGCTACAAATAATAGATAATAATATTTGGAACATGGGATATTTATGATCACTCACACTGATTTTATAATTTACTCTAAATCTTTGTTTTGGTAAAAAGAAATAATTATTATATTTAGATACTAATTTATATTTTTTTCCGCTGGTTGTTTATTTTTTCTAAACTCATTAACATTTATATTTTAGGAAATTAGTATTTTAGTATTCCAAAAAATTGTTGACGCCGAGTCGCCGACATATACAGATACGTATATATTACAAACACAGTTGTCTAACAACAAAGAACAAAGATATATTCGGCTGACCGTATGGAATACGTTAAATTACGATAAAAAAATTATTATTGGATTTTCTGGAATGAGAATTTTACATATTTTTTGTGTTATGTTATATATTATTGAATTGTTAGTGGAGTGTTGACTGTGGATTCTCTCAGACCATAACCATCCAATGAAAAAGTGTAGAAACTTCGTTTTAATAATTTTTTTGTCTACATCCACTGTTTCTGGTGTCTACATCTAATGAAAAATTGGACCAATAATAATTACTATCTTTAGAGAAAACGATTTATTGACATTCATTAACGATAAGGTTGAATATATGCTATGATTTAAATAAAATACATTTTAATTTTATATTATGTATGTATTTATTCAAAAAATAGTTTTGTTTTTAAAATGTTGTTATTAGAGAATTTGACCGTACTTTTGAAAATATTATCTGGGAAAGTAAAGAGTTTACATTGTAATGATTATAAATAAAAATCATTATTAGTAGTAGTAAACGATGTAAATATTCTGTAGAATGTAATCTACCACACTTCTTTTTGTTTTTTTATACCAAAAGCTAAAACAAAACAGTGGTTAGTTAGTTCCGTAAGCTAAGGATTAGAAGGACATAGGTACTTTTTTATCCTAAATTAACAATACATAATTGATTGTAGATTAAAAATATATTACAAACGAGCTAGAACTTAGTATTTTAAATTCTATAATTGTAAAATTGAAGTTTATTTCAGTTTTAGAATTTTATAATATTATACATGGAAAATATATACACGTGTGAATGGAATAAACAACAAAAATAGTTCAAATTACATTCACAAAAAGAATCTGAATCATTTAGCAACTAAAAAAATAATTAAATTTTAATTAAATTACTCCTGTCATGACTTTTACATTATTCATAGAGTAAAATACATATTACGCATGTATGTATTTGTATTTTTATTGATATCCTCAATAAACATACGAATATCCTTTAAAAATATATAAGCAATATCACATATCTTTTAAATCATTGCTGAGGATTGAAAGTAGCCAAAATTTTCTTTCAAATACTTAAATAAGTTATAAGCTATATACCAAGAATCAAACTTGAATAAAAAAACTTTTTTTATTACACCTTACTTGGTCTTTATATTTTTTTTTACTCTTTCTCTCTCTCTCTCTCTATATATATATATATATATATATATATATATTAATTTAATGAGTGTAGACCTAAAAGTATATGCTAAAATTACTCTTATACAAAGATTTGTTTACACTTGCTATGTTGAGTGATGAGAAGTTCTTGTAGTACCACTTTACCACTTTGAACAAAACCAAAAACATGGTGAATTGGTTTTGGTAGCAATGTTTGCAGGGAGAAAAGGAGCAGCAACACACCCTCTTCCATTTTGGTGACTATTTGAGTGATTGGTGGAAGTAAAAAAAGGTAGATTCTTTCCAGTGGTGAGGGTAGAAAAGAGAGAGGAGCCAAACAAAGCAAGCTCATTTACCTCTGAGGTTGTCGGTGGTCACATTAAAAAACGAAAAAGAAAAGAAGAAAGTGCGGCTATTGAAGGAAAAGGCACTTGCTTGCACTGCATAATAACACGACATTTTGCTAATGCCAACAACAACACCAATGATAAACAACGGTCTCATTTACCACTCGCTCAACCCAACTGCATCAGCATTCAACACCTGTCTGTGAAACCTGTGACCCTCCCTCATCTTTCTTCTCTCCCCTCTTCTTCGTGATTCTCACCTTTGTTAACGTAAAAATCCCAACTTTGTTCCCTTTATCAATTGGGGTCCCCTTGAAAAAGACGCCACCCCTCATCATTATTCAATTCGGTGAACCAGGCCAGGTGTCCATGTGAACTCCTTTACTCTCTCTCTCTCTATACCCTTCAAGCACAGACACATATCTGCACTTCACAACCCTCCAAATAATATTTTTCTATATATAAAACCACCATTATGGAGATGGGGTTTACTCCCTTCTGAGACCCTTTCTCTCTTTTATGCTTCCTTCATCATCTTCTTCTTCTTCCCTGCATTAGTTCCCATTACAGTGTTACACTTCTGGGGGAAGAAAGGCTCACTTTTCAGATCCAACGTTGAGCCTCCACACATCATGATAGAGCCAGGGTGCCTGAATAAGGGTCACCCTTGTAGACCGACAACACTTGTTACTCTTCCATTGTTGTTCTTCACACTAGTGTTCTTCTCCAGCTTCATCAATGCTTCCTCTTCTTCTGTGTATCCGGTAAGTTCAGTTTTTTTTTTTAAATAATTTGTGTGGTCTTGGAAAGGCCTTTTAATTTCTGATTTTTGTGGAACAAGAATGCTTTTCCTTGCTACTTTTTCTTTTTTTTCAATAACGCTTATTTTTATTACCTTGAACTTTTATCATCTGTCGGTGTGTTTAATCACTGTTCATACTGTTGATTCTGGGAACTTGCTCTTTCTCTTTTAGTTATTTGTTAGGTGATTTTTTGAGTTGCACCCTGGAATTTATTCTAGAAATTGGAGTTTGATAAAAAAAACATGTTCTTTTTTTCTGCGGCGGTGAGAGGAAGATTAAGAAACTCTAAAGTTAAGGTTAGAGATGTTGGTATTCAAGAAGAAAGAAGAAAAAAACTGAAGTTCAAGTTCCTGGCGTTGGATTTTCTCCTCCGGTGACCGCTTTGACAGCTTGAAAGAACTAAGAAGGTTTAATGTCCCATTTAATGGAACCAATTGACTTGGTTTGGTTGGTGAAGTTTGTGGACCTAATTAAGGGGCTATTAATTTTAGATCACAGGTTTCAGGACCGCGTTTTTCATTTTTGGGGGCGGGTGAGATTTTTTTTGTCGGTACATGTCAGGAATTAAATACAAAAGTTAGTTATTACTTGAGAGAAAAATATAAAATTTTACTTGTTTTCACTTCACCCCATATGAATTAAATTTCATAATTGCGTTAGGAAAGTTTCTTTTACTGTGAAGTTGTTAAGAGGGGGTTGATTTATGGCATTTTATTGTCATGGGCATGTCCATATGCCTTTTGAGCCCCTTAATTTTTATGATCTATGGTTTGTTGTGCCACCAGAATGATCACCATTTTAGAAATGAACCAAACTTGGCAACATCGTTATGTTGATGCTACCTGGTTCCTAAGTTTTATTTGTTACCTGCACTTGTCATTACATTTTTTTTTTGTTGACCTCTAATGTCTTTTACCTTGCAACTAACTGCATGCAGGAATTGAATCCTATAAAACCTAGACATTCGCGTCTTCTCAGGAGCGCCGTGCAACGTGAAACTGTAAGAATTAATTGAGCAGTGGATACATACATATCAATATCAAGTTTCTCTTGTTGACTTGTGTTTAGCAGTGGATGCTGATTTTGTATTTTTGTTTTTTTTTTTTATTATTTTCTCCTTTTTTAGCCTGCATCACAGCTTTCTGAACTATGGTCACCTCTGGAAAGCCAAGGATGGAAACCCTATGTTGAACCAAATAAGCCAAGTGAGTTAGCATTAATATCGTTTACTCTATGGTGTTCTAGCTTTTAGAGTAGATGACATTGTGGTATATCTACCGGTTCATTGGATTTTTCTGTGACTGACAAGTTGAATTAAAGCAGCATTACCAGAAAAGTCTGAGGGATACATCCAGGTCTTTCTCGATGGAGGTTTGAACCAACAAAGGATGGGGGTAGGTATTTATAGCCTTTTTGTCAGATCAAAAGTTTCCTTAAGTGTATGTATCCGTGAAAGGAGCATAATTTAATCTCTGTTTACTTTTTTTGTGTAGATATGTGATGCAGTTGCTGTGGCAAAGATACTGAATGCTACTCTAGTGATCCCTTACCTTGAATTAAATCCCGTATGGAGAGATTCAAGGTAAATGCTGACACCATAAAGTTGCATTTATTTGCCCCATATAGATTGTGTGTGGTGTAATATTGAGATTGCTTATGTTTCTCTGCAGCTCCTTCATGGACATATTTGATGTAGATCATTTCATTGATGTATTGAAGGATGATATTTCTATAGTGAAAGAGCTTCCTGGAGAGTACTCCTGGAGCACAAGGGAGTACTATGGCTTGGCTATTCGGGAAACCAGAATCAAGGCTGCACCTGTGCATGCATCAGCCCACTGGTATCTCGAGAATGTTTTGCCTGTTCTACAGAGGTTGGTATACTTTTACTTTAATTGCTAATAATGCAGAACTTAAAATTTCAAGTCCAATTATTATAGTAATGGTTAGTTCATTTATTGTTCTGGACAATTTAACTTGTTTATGTAACATCATTAAGGTGTATACTCTGCATAATTTACAAAGATACGATTGAGTTTAAGTATACTGTGCTTCTGCCATCGTTGTATAGTGACTTAATTATGAACTTCTAATATTCTGGTATGTTCCATTTGTTGCAGTTATGGTATTGCTGCAATCTCTCCATTTTCTCACCGACTGAGTTTTGACAACTTACCTATGGATATTCAACATCTGCGCTGTAAAGTCAACTTTGAAGCTTTGACCTTTGTTCCTCATATCAGAACACTTGGAGATGCCCTTATCAGCCGTCTTCGCTACCCTGATGGCTCAGCTGGAGAAATGGGCTCCAACTACCTTCAAGAGGTCACTAGTGCAGGTGCTAGTAAAAGTGCTGGGAAATTTGTTGTTCTTCACCTCCGATTTGACAAGGTATTACTAGTTTATCTTTTATTTATAATCAACTACCTATAGAAGGTTGTGGTATTTGTACTTGTTTCTTTTATTTGGGTGGTAAATGTAAATTGAGTTTTCATGTGCCAGTCCAAGTTACACTGGGTGTAGGATCCGTTACTTCACATCTTCATTTATCCTTTTATTTGCTGAACATTGTTACTTGCATTGTTACATGCATTTGTTTCTAAGTTTAGAACTTAGTTGTCTAAAATGTTTTATGGCAGGATATGGCAGCACATTCAGCCTGCGATTTTGGTGGAGGAAAAGCTGAGAAATTGGCCCTTGCAAAGTACAGACAGGTAATTTGGCAAGGGAGGGTTCTTAACTCTCAATTTACCGACGAAGAACTGAGGAGTCAAGGTCGCTGTCCAATGACTCCAGAAGAGGTTGGATTGTTGCTAGCAGCTCTTGGATTTGACAACAGCACTCGTTTGTATCTTGCCTCCCACAAGGTAAATAATCATGTCATTAACATAAAAAGGGCTTTTCAGTTTCTGAAACCAGGAAAGTGATTATGTTTTTCTTGTTTCTAAGTCAAATAGTTGATTGTTTTTTCAGGTCTATGGTGGAGAAGCAAGGATTTCAACTCTGAGGGAACTGTTTCCTCTGATGGAAGACAAAAAGAGCCTTGCTTCATCTGATCAGCGTGCTCAGATAAAGGGAAAAGCTTCTCTATTAGCTGCACTTGACTACTATGTTGGCTTGCATAGTGACATCTTCATCTCTGCTTCCCCAGGAAACATGCACAATGCATTGGTGAGTTGTGGTAGATGCTTCTTAGATAACTCTAAGCAAAGCTTAAATTATTAAATAGACCCTTAAACTATTGAGTTAGTTTTAGATAACTTTTATAAACTATTACTGATAGTCAAAGTTTTTGATGGTTTTGATGATGATGATAGGTTGGACACCGTACTTACCTGAACTTAAAGACCATAAGGCCAAATATGGCATTGATGGGTCAGCTTTTCCTGAACAAAAGCATAGAGTGGTCAGAGTTTGAAGATGCAGTGGTTGAAGGTCACCAAAACAGACAAGGCCAACTAAGGCTGAGGAAGCCCAAACAATCCATTTACACTTATCCAGCTCCTGATTGCATGTGCCAGGCTTAGAGTACTACTACTACTATTAGCATATACTTAAATTATTGATCACGGATGTAGCCTGTGTATTTTATAGTTGTGTCTTATTATTTAACATATCTGGTGAAAATAAAAAAAGGCATTACCATTTGGGGTGTTGTGTTATCATGTTCTTGATAAGAGTGCTTGAGAGTTAGTTGTGTATTGTGTGGGAGATGATGTATTTATCAGATGATGGCATTCTTAGCAGGAGCCAACCATATTATTTTTAATTCAATAACATCAGCCATATAGTTCTTTATCACTCCATTGTTATACCTTACTTTTCACATCAGTGCTGTTACTGTTATCTATATGATGCAGCAATTTTCTGATACAATATAAAATCACATGCTAGCTATTGTCGGGTCTACAAATTTGGAGGTTGTTCTGAAGTGTTTCATTCGTGACTACAAGTATTTGTCTTTTTCTTTACTATTCATTGGTCTATTGAATTTGTCTTGTGCATTCAGGCCAATTGGTTAAAAACGAAGTGATTTTCACTTGCTGTTAAAGGAAGTTGTGCCACTTGTTTTTCAGCAGTGCATTTTGAAACTGCAAAACCATATCCAAATTATTTTGTGGGTGGAATAGTTTATGTGAATTTTGAAGGCTTATCTGAAAGTGTCTATTTGGTCGCACTTTTTTCCACTGACTGCACTCCAATAACTAAGCATTTCTTCTTTTTGGCTATTCTTTGATTAGTTCATTTGTCGTGTGCATTCGGCCAATTAGTTAAAAACAAAACAGGAGTAACTTTCATTAACACATTATTGGAAGACCATAGATTAAAGTGCACTTGGCCTGGGCCTGATTTTTTTCCCATTTTCATCACCTTATTCTTTCCAATTTTTTCATATTTAACAACGAAATTTATATTCTGTGTAATTTTGTTAACAAGAATAACTGTCTACTGTAATAATTTGTGTCTTATTTATTTCATTGAATAATATAGCCATGACATTGGAAGGAATATAGTACTTAAAAGCAAGGGTAAACTAATTTTTGTTTTAAATTTTGATGTAGTCAAACTTTTAAACATAATAGATATAAGCTAGTGCTGTTTCCAAATGTTGTTTGAAACGGAAAAGAATTATATATGCGAAGTGAATTATATCTATTTATTTTTAAAATTTAAAATTAAAATATATTAAAATTTTGGATAAAATAAATTTTAAGTCTAGATTTTATACAAATAACTAAAAATATATTTAATTTTATTTAAAATCAAGAAAAAGATCTTTGCAAATTTGATTTTTTAATTGAATTGTTGTTAAAAGTCTTTGTTTTTTGAAAGTTTAAAATGTTTTTCAATTTTGTTTAAATATTTTGTTTTCTCATCTCTAGTTTTTTATCAATTCAAATTTCATCTCTTAATTTTTTTTCCAATTTGATAGATAATTATTTTTAGAGAAAGCAAAAAGAATAATTTGACAAATTGATGACTTGAGAAAACAAAAACGAAGTTCACAGTTATTTTGTCTACAAATATCAAATAGTAAATAATTAAATGAAAATAAAAATATATATTAAATAGTAAAATTTAATTAATAATATTTAAATTTATAATATAATTAAGACTCAATTAAATTTTATTTATTTAATTATTCAATCTTATCAAACCATTAATTGTATGGTAGGATGAAGATGAGTTGTGAAATAGATACTATTATGTTTTTGATGTCTAACAATTTTTTATATATTTTATATCTATTGTTTTATCCTTTAAACTTTCTCTATTTATAAATATAAAAGTTAATTTTTTTAATAACTAAAATGCTTTTAAAAATGAGTTGTTTAGTGACGGATATCATGTAAAACAACACATTTTCCTTGTGAAATATATTGAAGTAGCTTCTAGAAAATGTGTTTTATATGAATGCTACCATCAAGTTTGAATTGTGACATGTTCAAGTGTTGGTACGGAAAATTGTGGACCAATCGCACAAAATACACCGACTGACTGTGATAAGTAAACAACTTAAAGTATTAACTTAAATAAATTATTCTATGAAATAACAAAAATATATTTAAATTAAAAATCAAAAAGAGAAATCATCCAGAGAAACATCAATAGTTTTATAAACTTAAATGATAAATAACAAAAATATTTTTACAAAGTTTTTGGGAGATCTTTAATTAAGCTAAATAAGCCATAGGAAATCTTCAATTTAGTTAAATACATGATTAGGGTTGATGCATGCTATTTATATGTCGAGATGAGAAATGTTAGAATAATGTACTATTAATTAGTATATGTTTATGCGTGTTTCTCTCTCTATATTTAATATATATATTTTATTGTTTTAATATACTTTTAATTTATCTAAACAACTTAGTTTTTTTTGGGTCTTCTTTATTTTCTTTTTAAACTATCAAAACTGAATTTTTTTTTGTCACTTCTCATTTTTTTTTATTTATTTATTTTAAATTTTCAAACTATCTTCTCAGATTTTATTTGTTCTCTTTCGGACAATTTGAATTTGTTGTCTTAAATTTAAACATCTTAAATAAAATTTCAAATTTAAATAAAGCAATACAAAAATAAAATTAAAAATTACTATCACATGTCAAATAATAAAAGTTATTACTATAATTAATTTTTAACTTAATAAAAAAACATCATGATAAAGACTACACACAATGTGCATGTGATTTCACTAACAGTAATAATGTAAGTTGAGGATATTATATATTATTTAATTTCGTTTCTCTATAACATTAAAAACAACTACTTCAAATGATAATATTTTAAGGCGTTATTCTTCAAGATGAATATTTGTAAGAAGGTTTTCGATAACGTCTTATCTTTTACAGTTTATCTTTTTATCTTTATTTCCAAATTAATTTATAATATTTAAAACTCTAAATAATTAAAATAACTTTAAATTACAGTATAAATTGTCTATCACAAATCTAAAATATAATCTATATGTTTAAAGATGTTTCTTTTACAAACTTTAACTATAATATAATTATATATTTATTATAATTTTTTAATATAAATTAAACATTGATCTTTTGCATTACGCATATTAGAATAGAGATAGACTACTTACTTGTAAATGGCTGTAGCTGTTTTATTATCATTGTGTTTATGCCATTAATATAAATTATATGCTTTCTTACGGGTTCAACATAATGAACTCATAACATGCCTTATCTTCTCTCTTGATCAACGTATTTTTTACATTAAAAAATAATTAAAAAAATATTTAGCTTTTAAATTATTTAAAAAACCGTCAATTTTTTTACATTATCAAGCATTGGTCAGTGGGTTACTTAATTAATAAAAACAATACAACCACTTGTACGAATTAATTAAAAGAACTGTGATGCTAATTGTCAAAAACTATAATAAGTGATTGGATTTTCAAAATTCAACATATTTTGTTTATGTTCAAAGAGATAAGATATGGAAGAAGAAAAAAAAAACTATTGGTAGATGCTGTCCCAATTTGGCAAATGAGTCAGAATAGCACACTATCTGATTAAAGCCATTATTACACTGTACCTTGAGACCATGGCACAGCAAGGATTTCAGCCATAAAGCCTTATTAGACCTTTTAGGAAATTTCTCTGATAATCTCTAATTAGATCACCAAAACCTACCTGATAAGGTTTGGTAACTGTGCTCTCTATCCACCTTTAAAACCACAAAAGTTAAGGGTTGGTTTATCTAAGATATCTATAGAGTATCATAGGCACAGAAATGCAATCAAATAACATTTTCAGAAATTCCATCAAAGATGAGTTGATTTCTAGCACACCAGATGACCCACATAGTCATGTTAATAATAGCAGCGAATTCACAAAGCTTTCAATCTATTGCAGTCAGCTTTTCATGCAATTCAAAATGGGAAGTACAATGTTGTAGTTGAAAAAATAATCTACACTTTTGCACAACAATTGACACTTTATTGCACACAAAAAATTGTGCTTATAACCCAATACTTGATGTTCTTTTAAAAATGAAGTGTAGATCTAAATTTTATATTTGTTTATTTTGACATTATAATTGAACAATTGAAAACCCCTTTTCTTCCATATACTGCTGAAACACCAATTATAATGCAATGATATGACAATACAGCTCGAGTCCTTTTGTAGAAGGGGGTGTGACACATGAAATGGCAATATATACATCTTCCTAGTGGCAGGAAACTGCTTCAAAGCAGCATTACTGGATTTGGAACATTGATGTTCAAAACAACTAACTAGTTGAACTCACTTGTTACAGCAACTAGTCATTTCCATCTAGAGCCTTTGGAGGTCCATTTCCACCCTGGAATGCAGCCACTTCCTTTGACTCTCGAGATGTCACATTGTCAATCTCCTCATCAATGGGAAGAGTCCTCTTTGATCCCTCCAATGCAACACCTAGTACTATATTTTCTTCTAAAACATTCCTGGATGCATGAGGCTGTGCAGCAGGTTTCTTTTCCCCTTGCGGTTTTGATGCTATATTTGTATTAACTCCACCAGTTTTGTCAGCACTGTTAGATGAGGAGGGCACAGCATTCTCAGACTCAATATTTGGCTTTATGTTCTTAGTGGTCTGACCCTTGGATTGCTTGGATTCTATGTCCTTCTGGACTGAATTTTCTACTGCCAAACCAGATACTTTAGATTTAGAAGATTCTGGAACCTCCACGTTTTCCTTGTTTGAATCTAATTTCAGTGGCTTGTTTTCACCCACTTCTGGATCAGGTTTGGGTGTCACAACTGTCTTTCCATTTGTGTCAGAATTAGATGTCACAGGTGTCTTAGAGTTTCCATTTGCGTCAGAGTTAGATGTCTTATTATCTTGATCAACAACTGGTCGTGCTGAACGACTTTTCATCTTATCATCTCCATTGATTTTGTAAGATGGTTCAATCACTAATAATGGACGGTTAGGTACTGTGACAGGACCACCACCAAATGTGGAATCTGCAAACGGTATATTATCCAAGTCAGCATCTCTGTATACTTTCTGCAGGGTACGGACCGGTGTTGCAAGTCTGGCTCGGTGATGGCCTATAACTCTAAGAAGATCCAGCAGTATTGCTTCCTATTTTTTTCAAGATTCAAAGGATGAAAAATCAGCTAAATCCAAGAATAGTAATACAAAATTGAAAGGAATCCTAGCTTTTGAGATGCTTATCTCATTGCAGATATTTTATTTTAGATAAATAAGGAAGTATTCTTGCTTACCTTAACACACAGATATTCTTCAAAATGTGAGGTCTTAACAAAACAAGACACCAGAATCTGTGAAAATCATAGAAAAGAAATGTTAAAATATATATTACTACCATAGATTACATCGATAAAACATGGGCAATCGTCAGGTTTGGTCATGATTGATGGAAGTTCCAATCTGTTAATATAGGTACATGATGGAACATGATAGATGCACACGTAACAAAAACAGGTATGTATCGTTTATATACGTACATTGTAGTACTTTTTTAAGGTTTAGACGATAAACCATATAGACTATCAAGTATCAACTTATTTCAAGTATTCATTAACCTATTTTAAGTACCCTATTTTGGACAGTGAAAACGGCATTAACAAAAATATCCCAAGTATTTAAACATGATATTTAGCATGGAACCTAAATATAAATTAAAATTGATCATAAAGCATAATAGGAGGAAGAAAACTAGGGATTCATAGAGAAATCGTTTGCTGCTCTGTTATAATTTCTCAATGCATTGAATCGTATTGAAGTTCTCGGGTAGGTTGAAAGCATGAATCATGATTATAGAAAGAACTCGAAGTTAGATCACAGATTACAGAATACACGATTTTGTCCTAGGAAACTGAAAGTTAATTTTATCTATAAAAAACTGAGTACAGAATGAATTCTTCCTCAAACTGTTTATGGCACAATGATTACTGTAGTTAAATATTTATGGAAAAAGGGAATAAAGAATAAAATAGTATTTAAGAATTAAGATCCTGTTCAGTTAGCATAGAATCATTGATCTGCAAGATTAACTACTCCATACTAACCAAAAGAGCCTGATTTTCAGGATTTATGTTGTCCAAAAACACTCTCCTGTGCAGTCTCTGTTGCTCAACTTGAGGATTTTTGGCCAATACCTTCCGCATGTCAGCAACAATGTTCTACAGAAGTATTAAACCATTTGTCACATCTAGGGATAATTATCGTAAAATGCTCAATATTAGTGAAGAAAAATTAACTATAAAAATAAACAATAAAACTGTTTCTTACATTAATCTTATTTACATCCAAATGACTAATGGCTAGATGGGTTTTGATTCGCCAATGTGTTTTTTGACTAAGGTTTCGCACAACATTCACTGTAAATTTGTGGTTTGGAATGTGAACAGCTTCACGATCTTCACCTCTAATAATTGTTGGTGACCACCAGCCCACATGCTGTATAGCATGAAAACATCAATGCCCATTTAATAATGACTGGTATCAAACACTACACCATACTCTGTAATGTCCTTCTGCTAAGTTATTACATATAAAAAAATATAGCACATATTTGACAGAAGTAATTCCTGCACTCAAAAGTTAAAAGTACAGTTTAACACACCTCGACAGTACCAGAAACCTCATATCCTTCAATCTTTGTTTGAATCCATTCGTTAACCACAAAAGGCCGAGTTGCATGAATCATCACACTTGAAAGGAAGTTTGTAAATATCTGAATAAATAACACTTAATGTCAACAGGTGCCACAATAACATTCTGGCCACTAAAATACAAGGGAATTGTGATGATTAGAAGAAACGATAAATCAATCCCACACCTCACGACCAGCAAGGGTCAGCAAAACTGTCCCAAGACCTCCTGCAGTAACCCATTTCTGGGTAGAGAAGCCTAATAATTCCATGAACAACGAAAAGGCTGCTATCCATACTGCAGAATAAACAGCTTTTCCAGCAAATTGGAATCCCATCTAAAAAAAACAGAAAATTTATTATGTCATTAAAATTGAACCATAACAAATAACCCAGCAATACACCAAAATCCAGATTTTATAGTAATTCTATCCAATTGGCGATGCAGTTGCCAAGCTACTGGTCTTCCACACATGATATATAATCTAAATGCATATACCCCCATTATAAATTCGTTTAGCCTATGTACATAGCAAAAGATATAGCCATCATATATTTAAGTGTTCTCAGTTCTTTATTTTTCATGCAGATAAAAGTTAATTTAGAAGATTGATAATCTTCACTACGCATAAAATAAATTCATAGGTAGAAATGCTACATCCAAAAGCTGAAAAATTACTTATCATTTAATAGGGCAGATAGATTGCCCAACTAATGTCACTGGCTGTTTGATTGATAAATCATGTTTCAATATAGTCATAACATGTATTTAAATTTACGACAGCCAACAGGTGATAAAATATATGGAATCCACAACATTTTTATGATATATAACTGTAATGTCTATTGTCTATACAAAAAGAAAAGATACAGACATTTCTCGTCTCACTTGCATCAGTAGCCTCCGCAAAGAATTTCTGTGATTGTTGAATTACACTGCACCAGAGAATACACAATAAGTTTATGGATGGAAAATTTAGTAAGCACTGTAATTGGGACCGCAAATCCAGCTAAAGTACTCAAACTGGCTACAACAATGATAATCTTGAAAGAATTATAGCTGAACGGTCCCGTCATAAAGCAAATAAAAAGCTGAGATAATAAATATGTAAGGTATCACAATTTGTCATAATAACAGAAAATCGGACAATTTCCCTCGTATAAGAAGAAGAAAAGCATATATAAGTGCTTAAGTGCATGATTAAGTGACCAAAATATTCATCAATTTTAGGAGATCAAGTGAAGGTAAGGAAATAGGCACACCTTGACAAACAATAGGCAAAGGCCAGAACCGTTGACAATGATCTCACAAAATTCAGAAGCCGGTCCTTAACAACTTGACCAGGTTCTGAAGGTAGAATTAATGGCTCCAATGCTCTGCAGTTAGTGAGTAAATCAGCACACGAAGAATAGAGCATAAAAGAAAGATATAACAAATTCAGAATGTGATAAAGTTATTATCATAACAGAGACCTGCAAATAAGTATTGCTCCAGTCCATAACAGTAATGGCCGAAGGTAAGAAGTTACTATATAGTGAGTGGTACTTTTCTTCCAACTATTATCACTCCTCTACAATATCAAGTTAGGTATCAATTACATTGAATCAGATAAAATAGTTAATACAAGAAAAAAGAATAATAACAGCAATATAACCTGGAAGAGTATTTTCCTTGTCTGGAACAATAATGGACCAACACCCCATATAGCAAAAATGATAACGCCAATTGCAGGAATCAACTTTACTATGATAGGACTATTTTGTAACAAATTACTAGACCTGCATAAAGATACACAAGCGTATACTTTATAATACATGGAAATATTCAATAATATTCTTTCATATTAACCACTAGATTTCCTTATTAATAACTTAGAATTGGTTATTATATTTCCTTATCAAATCATGATTTATTTTCTTAATTAATTAGGATTATGAATAGTATAAATAAGAGTTAGAGTTATACTTTCGTTAACATATCAACACATTTTTATACATAATAGTTAATATCAATTAGTATTTCATTCTCATTTACCAGTGTGTTTCAAACAGTTTTATGGCTTTCATATCCTCCTTCTAGCAGTTTTAGTTGTGGTCTTCATTTTGGTTGTCTCGTTGATTGGTTCGTTCAGTTGTTGTAACTTTTCGGCATGCCTTAACACTCATATCCATCTAAGAGTTCTTATCTCCTACAACGTACAATTTTAGTGTGCTGATACTTGTTGTCATGCTATTGCCAGTTTAGACCTTTGTTTTGCCATTTGTGACCTATCCAACTTCTTTTGTCAAGTGTTTGGTTTGATTTCTCTCTTTCTATTGACCTACAACTTCCTCTACTCAGATTTACCTTTTCTTTATTCAAATTGTGCAAAGTGAGATCGGAGATATCAATCAGGCCCCAGTTTTCCTAGAGAAGTGATCCTAACCACACAACTGGCCTCGTGGCTTTCAAGAGACATCAATAACCCAACTCTTGTGGCCCTGTGGCTTTCTAAGAGGGAATATAATTAGTATAAATAAAGATAAGTACTCTAGGTCTTATGAACACATCAATACTTTGTAATTTGTAATACAACTCAGTTAATATCAAGTATACTTTCATTCTCTCTATCTCTCTTCCTCCTATATCTAAAACAACCATACCAACATATATATATATATATATATATATATATATATATATTTAAAAAAAAAAA